>OKVW01000151.1_pt1 | contig 46813 bp, 44 predicted proteins | sample 1606991 | NCBI WGS metagenome assembly OKVW01 (sample SAMN03281021, study PRJEB24777) | human gut metagenome | isolation source: fecal sample PR177 from 1 month old male Malay infant, vaginal delivered... | reverse complement strand
TTAGAAAATGCCAGTTCTGCGTTAAGCATTCCAAACCAATGTCCTGGTCCGCCCCCTTCTCTTTCCGTACACTACCTCTGCATACAAAGCGTATTTAATCAGCGAAACCCCAATACAATGCATTTAAAAAACGTTCGCTGTGCTACTACTCTTCGCATTTCTTCGTTCCGCACTAAACATACCCTGCCGGCACACAAAAAAAACAGGTACTGTAAACACCTCACGGCGCTTCCAATACCTGCTTATAATTTCTAATCCCTGTGATTACAGGAATAAATACTTCAGTATAAACAATATAGCCAGTATATACATAATAACGCTCATTTTCTTACGTTCCACCTTCTTGGATGCCAGATGAAGTGCCACGTAAGAGATCATCCCCATTGCGATACCTTCGGAAATGCTATAGAAAAATGGCATAGCTGCGATACAGATAAATGCCGGAATTCCTTCTCTCATATCATCAAAATCAATCTTTGTAACATTGGAAAGCATAAAGAATCCTACCATGATCAGTGCCGGCGCCGTAGCGAAAGACGGTATTGCTAGGAAAATAGGTGACAGGAACAGAGCCAGTCCAAATAGTACCGCTGCTACTACCGCTGTCAGTCCGGTACGTCCTCCTTCGGATACTCCGGTTGCACTTTCCACATAAGTAGTCGTAGTAGAGGTTCCAAATACCGCACCTGCCGTTGTTGCCACTGCATCTGCCATCAGTGCGCCTTTGATACGGGGCAGCTTTCCGTCTTTATCCAGCATGTCCGCCTTGGTTGCAAGGCCGATGAGGGCACCTAAGGTATCAAATAAGTCCACGAACAGCAGCGCAAATACAACCATGGCAAACTGTCCGATCTGCATGCCGGAAAAGCTCATTTTAAAGAATACCGGTGATATATCCGGAATTGAAATGCCGCCGCTGAAATCCGGAATCAGCGAAAACAGACCAATTTCTGCATTGGGCACATATAGTCCGCTGATCTGGCAGATAATGCCCAGAAGCCAGGTAATCAGCATTCCCCACAGGATATTTCCTTTGACTTTACGGACAACCAGAATCGCTGTTATGATAATACCGATAATGGCTAATAATACTGTGATTCCCACATCCTGAAAGCTGCCCATACCCTCATTAAGTCCCTGGAACTTTTTCATGGAAAACAGCGTAACCAGTGTGGAGCTTCCTAATACCAGGTGGCAGTTCTGCAGCCCGATAAAGGCGATAAACAAACCAATTCCCACGCTTACCGCATGTTTTAAAGTCATTGGAATTGCATCGAATAATGCTTCTCTCACCTTAACTGCGGAAAGAAGAATAAAAAGAATACCTTCTACAAATACCGCAGCAAGAGCAACCTGCCAGCTGTATCCCATATCAGCTACAATGGTATAGGCAAAATATGCATTTAATCCCATACCCGGAGCTAATACGAAGGGATAATTGGCAAACAGCGCCATACACAGCGTTCCTACCAGAGATGCCAGGGCTGTAGCGGTGAAAACCGCTCCCTTATCCATACCTGTACTTGACAAAATATTCGGGTTTACTGCTAAAATATAGGCCATCGCCATAAATGTGGTAATACCTGCAATGATTTCCGTTTTTACATTCGTATGATTTTCTCGTAATTTAAATAGTTTTTCCACGTTTTCTCTTCCATCCTGTCTGTATTTTATGAGTGTCCATACACTCTGATTACTGCTGAAATTTCATTGATCATTGACATGCTTGCAAATATTTTCAGGGAATCGTCAAAATGACGCCCTTCAATCGAATCTGTAATCACGACAATTTCAGCCAGATCACCTCGTTTTGTCTTTTGAATAATCTTCTCGATACTCACACCATTATTGCCGAAAACGCTGGCTACACTAGCCAGTACGCCCGGGTGGTCCTCTACCTGCATACGCAGAAAATAGCGGCTTTTTACATCCTCTATCTTCATAATCGGCAAGTCCTTGTAGCAGGTACAACTGATCCTGCCGGTACATCCAAAGCGTATGTTTCTGGCAATATCACATACATCTCCTGTTATGGCACTGGCTGTGGGTAATTCGCCCGCACCTCTGCCATAGAACATCGCATCGTCCACCGCGTCTCCATGGACGAAAACGGCATTAAAGGAATCGTTTACCGCCGCCAAGGGATGCGTGCTTGGAATCAGCATGGGGTGCACTCTTGCCTCTATCCCCTCTGCTGTGTTTCTTGCAACCCCTAACAGTTTAATATGGCATCCCATTTCCTTGGCATAGCGGATGTCTGTTGCTGTAATCTTTGTAATTCCTTCCGTATACACATCCTGGAAGGTCACCCTGGAATTGAAAGCAATCGATGCCATAATTGCCACCTTACGTCCAGCATCCAGCCCTTCCACGTCTGCGGTGGGATCTGCTTCCGCATACCCCAGTTCCGTAGCCATAGCCAGGGCATCTGCGAATTCCATGCCATCTTCCGTCATTTTCGTTAAAATGAAATTTGTGGTTCCATTTACAATACCGATGACTTCAGACAGATGATTTCCAGCCAGACACTGCTTTAATGGGCGTATAATTGGAATTCCACCTGCAACTGCTGCCTCAAACAAGAAATCCTTTTGATGCAGCGCTGCCATATCCAGCAGCTCTTTTCCATCAACTGCCACCAGATCCTTGTTGGCTGTTACTACATTCTTCCCTGCTGCAAGAGCCTGCATCATATAAGTTTTGGCCGGTTCCATTCCTCCCATAACTTCAATGACGATTTCGATCTCGTTGTCCTGAATGATTTCATTCCAATCATTCGTAAGCACTGACGGATCATCCACCTTGGCTGCAGCCTTCTCCAGGTTGCGGACCAGAATTTTTTTAATCACAAGTTCCGCGCCAATCTTACAGGGCATTTCCCCCTGCTGGCTCTTCAAGACCTTGTAAACTCCGGTACCCACTGTACCCAGACCAAGCAGGGCAATGTTGATTTTCTTTACCTCGCTCATTTCTTTCTCCTTTTTTATCCTTTTGTGACAGGACATCACTTACGTTGTTTATTATAGCACTAAAGGTTGGGAGCCTGCAATTCAAATTTGGTTATTCGGGATGTGAGTATTCGTTTAAGGGACAGTCCAGATCAGCAAATTTCAATATTCTGTAATATTTGTAAATATATGCTCTGTGTAATGTAAAAAAGCTGTGGTTGTCATGTTATCATAAAATAAAAGAAGCTTAGAGGCATTACCGTTTTCGATCCAAATAAGGTTTTTCCTCTAAGCAGAAAATGCAGAAAAGTAAATTTGACCCGAAATCATTTAAAAAGTAAAAATATAAAAAGTAAAGAGGTAACGTCTTATGGATGAGTTAAAAAAAATTAAAGAGTGCTTTTGCTCTTTTATTGAAGGAAGTCTGATCTCCCGTGATATTGATTCTGTTGTAGACCTCTTTACAGAGGACATTATGGGGATCGGGATGGGGGCTCAGGGGATTGTGAGGTGCAAAGCCGATACCCGGCCGATCCTGCTGAATACCCGAAGTGATGTGGATGAAACACAAACGGCAGTTGATTACAGCAATATGCAGATCCGTTACTATGGTGATGACTATGCGAATATCTGTGCCACACTGACAATCTGCACAGAGTCCAGAGGAAAATTACAGAAAAGCCACATTGGACAGTGCGCAAGCCTGCGAAAAATCAATGGCATCTGGAAGATTAACATGGTACAGGCAACGCCTTTGTCAGTTGATATACAGGAAATCGATGCCTATCCCCTGTCTTTTGCAGAAGATGAAATCGAAAAGTACCGGATGCAGGAACAATTTTCTAAAGTAATGCAGCGAAATGTGGTATCTACATACAAAATAGATTTTGAACTGGGCATTTATGAATCCTATGTTCCTTCCGGGAAATATACAATCCCGGTAGAAAATGGGGATGCCTACGAAAATACATGTTACAAGACCGCTAACATAATTCTGGACAGTAAATCCAGATTGGAATATCTTCAGACTTTTTCCACCTCCAATCTTACTAAATGCTATCAGGCAGGACGACCGGATATTACTATGGACTATGAATCGATTCAGCCAGACGGACAATGCATTTGGCTGCGAATTAACCTTCATTTATTTACGGACATTAAAAGTCATTTAAAAGGTTATCTGTATCTGATGGACATTGATCAGGAAAAACGGGAAGAATTGAATCTGACAAAGCAGGCAGAATTAGATCTAATGACAGCCGTATATAACAAAGAAACTTTTCGTAGAAAAATTGAAACCGTTATCCAGGATTACTCTTTGCCTTTGACCTGTGCATTGTTTATGATCGACATAGATTGTTTTAAACTGGTAAACGATACTTACGGCCATGTTGAAGGAGACTATGTGATTAAAGAAACAGCCGCGATCCTTAAAAATACGTTTCGCAGAGAGGATATTGTGGGCAGAATAGGCGGAGATGAATTCTGCGTTTTCTATACCGGTAAAAACAATATTATTGTACTCGAAAAAAAAGCAGAACAAATTTGCAAAAACGTTAGAAAAATCCAATTGAATAAAAACAGTGCAAATACATCAAAAATCTCGGTTAGCATTGGAATTGTCAGACGTTTGCAGAATGAAAATTTTTTGGATCTATATCAAAAAGCAGACCTGGCGTTATATGAAAGGAAATCAAAAATGGGTAGAAACGGCTATACTTTTTACGAAAATATGACTCCCTGAAGATGACTCTATGTTAAGCACCTTACCGTAATTAGATATAAAAAATCCTCCGAATATACAATCCGGAGGATTTTCTTATATCTTTATTTCTATTTGTATTTTTATTTAAATACTTTGAAACGAAACTTATTTATAGTTTACAATATTACCAAAGTCTGGTTTTAAAGCAGCTCCGCCTACAAGACCGCCATCGATATCTGCCTGAGCAAATAATTCTGCTGCGCTTGATGCTGATACAGATCCGCCGTACTGGATGCGGATTGCTTCTGCTGTTGCCTGATCATAGATTTCGCCGATGCAAACACGGATTGCAGCACAAACTTCCTGAGCCTGCTCCGTAGTTGCTACTTTACCTGTTCCGATTGCCCAGATTGGTTCGTAAGCGATTACAGCTGTTTTAGCCTGATCTGCTGTTACATTTAAGAATGCAACTTTGATCTGCTGACGGATGAAGTCGATGGTTACGCCCTGTTCTCTCTGCTCTAATGTTTCTCCGCAGCAAACGATTGGTGTAATACCGTGTTCGAAAGCTTTTAATACTTTCTTATTTACTGTTTCGTTTGTTTCTGCGAAGTATTCTCTTCTCTCGGAATGTCCCAGAACTACATATTTAACGCCAACATCTGTTAACATTGCAGGTGAGATTTCTCCTGTGAAAGCACCTTTTTCTTCATAGTACATGTTTTCAGCACCAACCTGGATGTTAGAACCTTTTGCTGCTTCCATAACCGGGATAATGTCGATTGCAGGTACGCAGAATACTACGTCTACTTCTTCGCTTGCTACTAATGGTTTTAATTCATTTACTAATGCAACTGCCTCACTTGGAGTCATGTTCATTTTCCAGTTTCCTGCGATAATTTTCTTTCTTGCCATTTTCTTATTCTCCTGTTTTCTTCAAATCCGGCTCACATGATACTGCCTGGATTTTATCGTTATATTGAATCTTATTTATCGTTTGCAGCTACTACTCCGGGAAGATCTTTTCCTTCCAGGAATTCAAGTGAAGCGCCGCCGCCTGTAGAAATATGAGTCATTTTATCGCCAAATCCAAGCTGGTTTACTGCTGCTGCAGAGTCACCGCCGCCGATGATGGTAGTAGCATCAATATCAGCAAGTGCTTTTGCCACTGCAACTGTTCCGCCTGCGAAGTTGGACATTTCGAAGCATCCCATCGGTCCGTTCCATACTACTGTTTTAGCATCTTTTAATGCATCTGCAAACATCTGTGCAGATTTAGGTCCGATGTCCAGTCCCATTTCATCTGCTTCTAAATTTCCTTCTACTGTACGGAATTCAGAGTCATTTGAAAATTCTTTTGCTGCAATATAGTCAACCGGCAGTAATAAGTTTACGCCTTTTGCTTTTGCTTTTTCTACCATTTCTTTGGAGTAATCCAGGTAATCCGGCTCTACTAAAGATTTACCGATTTCCATGCCCTGTGCTTTTGCAAATGTAAAGCACATACCACCGCCGATGATTAAAGTATCTACTTTATCCAGCAGGTTGTTGATAACAGAAATCTTAGAGGAAACTTTGGATCCGCCAAGGATCGCTACGAATGGTCTCTCCGGATTATTTACTGCATTTCCTAAGAAATCAATTTCTTTTTGCATTAAGTATCCTACAACAGCTGTTTTCACATACTGTGTAACCCCTACATTAGAGCAGTGTGCTCTGTGGGCAGTACCAAATGCATCATTTACAAATACATCACAAAGAGAAGCTAATTCTTTGCTGAATGCTTCGCCATTCTTTGTTTCTTCTGCTCTGTAACGTGTATTTTCAAGAAGCACTACATCGCCGTCGTTCATTGCTTCAACAGCTGCTTTTGCATTTGCTCCCACTACTTCGGGATCTGCTGCAAATTTTACTTCCTGTCCTAAAATTTGCGTCAAACGAGCTGCAACAGGTGCTAAAGATAATTCCGGTTTTGCCTCACCCTTGGGTTTACCAAGATGGGAGCAAAGGATTACCTTTCCGCCATCTGCAATTAATTTCTTAATTGTAGGAACAGCTGCAACTAAACGGTTTTCATCTGTAATTTTACCTTCCTGTAACGGTACGTTGAAATCACAACGAACCAGTACACGCTGGCCTTTTACATTAATATCATCAACTGATTTTTTATTAAGCATGTGTATCTGCCTCCTGGGTTATTTATTTTATTCCCACGGGCAACGAGCCAAACGGACACGCTGGCGTGTACATTTGTCGACTGCCGCGAGGGTGCTGTGCGCCAGTGGCGCACGTTTAGCACGGGTCGAAGCGGAGCGTAGACCAAAAACCCTGTTGCTTCAATCGGGGTTTTTGACTTATGGACTGTCAAAACCATAAAAGAGTCCAGTCCTAAGACCGGACCCTTCAGGATCTAACTTGTTATCTCCGTTTTCGCTTAAATTATGCTAATTCAGAGAAGTATTTGATTGTACGAACCATCTGGCTTGTGTAGGAGTTTTCATTGTCATACCATGAAACTACCTGAACCTGAGTTGTTCCGTTATCTAATGGTAATACCATTGTCTGTGTAGCATCGAACAGGGAACCGAATCTGATTCCAATGATATCACTGGATACTAATTCTTCTTCTGTGTAACCAAAAGATTCTGTAGCTGCTGCTTTCATAGCTGCATTGATATCTTCTTTTGTTACTGTTCCTTCTACAACTGCTGTTAAGATAGTAGTAGAACCTGTTGGAACTGGTACACGCTGAGCAGATCCGATTAATTTTCCGTTTAATTCAGGAATAACTAAACCAATAGCTTTTGCTGCGCCTGTGCTGTTAGGAACGATGTTAGCTGCTGCTGCACGAGCTCTTCTTAAATCTCCCTTTGGATGAGGTCCGTCAAGAGTCATCTGATCTCCTGTGTATGCATGGATAGTAGCCATGATACCAGTTTTGATTTTAGCTAAGTCATTTAATGCTTTAGCCATAGGAGCTAAACAGTTTGTTGTACAGGAAGCTGCTGAAATAACAGTATCTTCTGCTTTTAATTCTGTATGGTTTACATTGTAAACGATTGTAGGAAGGTCATTTCCTGCTGGAGCAGAAATAACAACTTTCTTAGCGCCTGCTGCGATATGAGCAGAAGCTTTATCTTTGGATGTAAAGAAGCCTGTACACTCCAGAACAACGTCAACGTCTAATTCGCCCCAAGGAAGATCTTTAGGATCTCTCTGTGCGTAGATTTTGATTTCTTTTCCGTCTACTGTGATGGAATCTTCGCTGCAAGTAACTTTATCAGCTAATGCATATCTACCCTGAGCTGAATCATATTTTAATAAGTGTGCTAACATTTTAGGATTTGTTAAGTCGTTAATTGCAACTACTTCATATCCTTCTGCGCCAAACATCTGTCTGAAAGCAAGACGTCCAATACGTCCAAAACCATTAATTGCTACTTTTACTGCCATGATTTAATTCCTCCTAAGAATAAAATATTATAACCGGGAGCATATTATATGTACCTGGTTAGTTTAGAGTTTCAATAAGATTGTTAAAGAAACATCAACCTATTTGCTATTTTACCTAATTTCCTTCTAAAATTCAAGTGCAATTTCAAAATTTATGCTTCTTTTACAAATTTCTGGTATACCTGCACATTAAAAATGGCATATTAGCGGGGAAACATGTCTTTTTGTTATAGATTGCCCCGCTGCTGCTTTCTAAAAGCCTTATATATTCGTAAGTTCTACAAATTCCGGCTTTCTTTTCCGAAATTCTGTATAACGGGAAAAACCGCATTCTTCTAAAATCTGCCTAAGCTGTACAAATTCATAAGCCAGATATTGGGGCGCATGGGCATCTGACCCCAGGGTAATCAATTCCCCGCCCAGTTTCCGGTAAGCCCTGATCACATCCACCGATGGGTTGGGTTCTCCAAGCCCATACTTGATCCCCCCGGAATTTACCTCCAGCGCAATCCCTTTTTCAATGAGAAGCTTAAGGATCCCATCCAGGATCTCCTGATATTTCCCATAGGAATAATCCCGGTTTTTATTCGGTCCGTACCGGACTACATAATCCAGGTGTCCATAAGAATCAAAATCAGAAAATACCCGTATGTTCTTTTCAATGGATTCGAAATACTCCAGATAGCAGGATTCTTCTGTTCTCCCCGCAAAGAAACTGGGATAATAGGGATCACATCCTCTAACTACATGGGAGGAACCGATTATAAAATCAAAAGGATACTCCCCCACGTAGGCTTGATGTTTTTCGGCAAGATGTGCCTGCAATCCCAGTTCTACGCCAAAGAGCAGTTCTATTTTATTCTGATATTCTTCTTTTAAACATTGGTACTCATTAAAATATGCTTCTGTATTTAATTCAAAATTCCCCATTTCTTTTGGGGTGTCATAGTCCATATGTTCCGTAAAACACATGGTTTTCAGTCCAATCCGTATGCCCTCCTCGATCATGGAACGCATGGGCGTTTCCGAATCTGCGGAATGCCAGGTATGCAGATGGTAATCTGACTTCATCTTGAGTACTCCTTTCAAACAGGCTCTGGTATTGCCTTACAGGATGGTGCCGCCTCCAAGCACATAGTCTCCGTCATAGAAAACCACAGCTTGTCCGGGTGTAATAGCTCTTTGGGGTTCCGGGAATGTACAGAGGACTTTATCCTCTTCTACTCTTTTTATGGTACAGGGTGATCCCTTATGGTTATAACGGATCTTTGCCATAACTTCCATTTCCCCATCCAGATCTTGAATGGACATGAAATTCAGATGATTTGCATAAAGGGTATGTCCAAATACTTCATCCCCTTCACCGATCACCACCTCATTGGTCTGGGGTCTTATTTCCACCACAAATACCGGATGTCCCATTGCCAGATTTAAGCCTTTTCGCTGTCCGATGGTATAGTGGGTAATTCCTTTATGGCGTCCGATGACTTCCCCTTTTGTATTGACAAAATTACCCTGAGGTATCCGCTTTCCGGAATATTCTTCGATAAACGATGCATAGTCCTGATCCGGTACAAAACAGATTTCCTGACTGTCTGGCTTATGCGCCACACGGAGGTTGATTTTATCTGCGATTGCACGGATCTCATCTTTGGTATACGCCCCTACCGGCATTAAGGTATGGGCAAGCTGATTCTGAGTAAGGTTATATAACGCATATGTCTGGTCTTTTGCCGCTGTTGCAGATTTCATTAATGTATATCTGCCGTTTGGCAGCTGTGACACTCTTGCGTAATGCCCTGTTGCGATATAATCCGCCCCGATATCCAAGCTTCTTTTTAAAAGGGATTCCCATTTTACATAACGGTTACAGGCAATGCATGGATTAGGAGTCCTTCCCTTTAGATATTCCTCTGCAAAATAGTCCATTACATTTTCTTTGAATTCCGCTTTGAAATTCATGACGTAATATGGAATTTCAAGATCCTGTGAGACTCTTCTGGCATCGTCTACCGCACTTAAACCGCAGCATCCGCCGTTCTCTTCCTGCACTTCGTCGTCTTCATCCTGCCAGATCTGCATGGTCACACCAATGACATCATAGCCCTGCTCTTTTAACAGGTAGGCCGCAACGGAGGAATCTACTCCTCCGGACATTCCTACGACTACTTTTTTCTTTTCCATTAATACTCTTCCTGTTCCTCTTCTTCACCTTCGTGAATGTCTGACTTTGGTTTTTCCAGTCCATCAATCTGAATGTGATTCTTTTCCGCATAATCCCAAAGTGCAGCGTGAATTGCCTCTTCAGCCAGCAGGGAACAGTGTACTTTTACAGGGGGAAGTCCGTCTAAAGCTTCCATTACTGCTTTGTTTGTAATTGTCAGTGCTTCCTTGATATCTTTGCCTTTTACAAGTTCCGTTGCCATGCTGCTGGTAGCAACTGCAGCACCGCATCCAAAGGTTTTAAATTTAACATCACGGATAATTTTATTTTCATCGATATCCAGATATATTCTCATGATATCTCCACATTTTGCATTTCCCACGGTTCCTACGCCGCTTGCATTTTCAATTTCTCCTACATTTCTTGGATGCTGGAAATGATCCATAACTTTTTCGCTGTACATTCTAAGTTCCTCCATATTCTCCTGTGATCGCTGTCACTTGCTTATTCTTGGTTATTATATTTTATTTTTCTCATATCTTTGACATTTACTTGTAAGATTTACATCTTTTTATTATTATTCTTTATCATCATGTCTTTATCTCTGTATCAATTGCATCTATCTATTACTATTCATTATTTTTATCATATCTTAGACTTAATTTGGGAAGACCTATATCATTTTAATTAATTCTGCTTTATAACTCTGCTATGATTTTATATCTACCCTTATCTACGAACTGACTTTTTCATAAAATCTTCATATAATGGCGACATGCTGCGCAGCTTTTCAACGATTTTCTGAATCACTTCCACCACGAAATCAATATCTTCCATGGTAGTCTCTTCACCTAAGGTTAAACGTAAAGAGCCATGGGCTATTTCATGAGGCAGCCCGATCGCCAGCAGTACATGAGAAGGATCCAATGAACCGGAAGTACAGGCTGAACCGCTGGAACCGCAGATACCTTCCATATCCAGCATAATGAGCAGGGATTCCCCTTCTACAAACTGGAAGCTAAAGTTTACATTGTTTGGAAGCCTTAAAGTACGATGACCGTTTAATCTCGTATAGGGCACTTCCTTTAGCACGCGCTGGATCAGGTGATCCCGCAGTTTGATTTCCTGTGACGTTCTGGCTTCCATGGTATCCATAGCACGCTGCACCGCAGCTCCCAGACCTACGATGCCCGGTACATTTTCCGTACCTGCTCGTCTTTTCCTCTCCTGTGCTCCTCCGTGAACAAAGGAACGGATTTTAACACCCTTGCGGATATATAAGAAACCGATTCCTTTTGGTCCGTTTAATTTATGCCCGCTTGCACTTAACATATCGATATGACATTCATCTACATTGATCGGAAGCTGTCCAAAAGCCTGTACCGCATCTGTATGAAAAAGAATGCCGTTCTGACAGGCAATGTCTCCGATTTCCTTGATCGGCTGAATGGTTCCGATTTCATTATTAGCATACATAACGGAGATCAGAATGGTTGTGGGGCGAATTGCTTTCTTTAACTGCTCAAGCTTCACCACTCCATTTTCATCTACATCCAGATACGTTACGTCAAAACCGTTTTTCTCCAGATATTCTGCCGTATGAAGAATGGCATGATGCTCGATCTTTGTCGTAATAATATGGTTGCCTTTGGATTTATATGCCTCAGCTGTTGCCTTAAGTGCCCAGTTATCCGCCTCTGAACCCCCTGCAGTAAAATAGATTTCATTGTCATTGGCACCTAATGCTTTTGCTATAATTTCTCTGCTTTGTGTCACCGCTTTTTTGCTGACACCTGCAAACTCATAAACGCTGGATGGATTTCCATAATTCTCCGTAAAATAAGGAAGCATTGCCTCCACTACCTCCGGAGCAGTTTTTGTTGTAGCTGCATTATCCAGATATATTAATTTCTTCATGATAACCATCTCCTTAATTTTCGCATGCTTTAGATTTTTGCTGCCCTTTATTTTTTGTTTTTTTACTTTCTTCTACTAACTGATCCAATTTCATTTCGTCCACTGCGTGGCTTATACTTTCATTGATACGCTGCCATACATATTTGGTGACACAAAGATCTGCGCCTTCACATCCGTTTTCTTCTTTCAGGCCCGGACACTCTACGGCGTCCAGATTCCCTTCCAAAGCTCTTAAGATGTCACCTACGGATATATCGGATGCGGGTTTTGCCAGCTTATAGCCACCCTGAGCCCCACGGATACTAAGTACGATTCCTGCTTTTTTAAGCTTTCCTACTAATTGTTCCAAATAGCTCTCCGAAATATTCTGTCTGGCTGCAATACTGCTGATGGACACTGCTTCTTTCTCACTGTACATCGCCAAATCTATCAGCGCACGAAGCCCATATCTGCCTTTTGTAGAAAGCTTCATCTGCTCACCTTCTTAAAATTTATTTCCGCGAACAACGAGTCAAACGGGTGTGCAGACACATCCATTTGGCGACTGCCGCGAAGGTGCTGTGCGTCGGTGACGTACATTTAGCACGGACCGAAGCAGAGCGTAGACCAAATCTCCCCGTCAAGCTTGCTGCGGGGGGTCTGACTTTAATCCCCAGTAATTTACTCGGATTTCATAGGTAAAATATAACACCACTGCATAGTTCTGTCAAGCACTTATATCGAATATATATTAAAGAAAACTTGTGGGAGACTTCCTATGAACAAAAAGCATATTATCATTAAGGGAGCCATCATTCTGACCCTTGCCGGCTTCGCCAGCCGCATCATCGGTTTCTTCTATAGAATATTCCTTTCTTATACAATCGGTGCGGAAGGAATGGGGATTTACCAGTTAATTTTCCCAATCTATGCTATGAGCTGTTCCCTGACTGCGTCCGGAATCCAGACCGCCATTTCCAAATTTGTATCGGGAAAAATGGCTGTTGGTGATAAAAAAGGCGCCCGGAATATCTTCATAACCGGTCTTACCATTTCCCTGGCGTTATCTGCACTGGCATGCTACATCCTCTTCTATTACGCAGATTTTATTTCGGTGCAGTTTTTGGAGGAAACACGATGTGCCGAACTTCTGCGCCTCCTAGCCTACTCAGTTCCTTTTGCAGCCGTCCATTCCTGTATTAACGGATATTATTATGGACTGCGCCGTACCAATGTGCCTGCCATCTCCCAGCTGATTGAGTCTCTGGTCCGCATGGGTACTTCCTACTTTCTCTACATTATCTTTATTGAAAAAGGCATTGCTATTACACCTGCACTTGCCGTATACGGCATGGTAACCGAAGAAGTGGTTTCTTTCCTGTTATGCAGTACCATTATCGCGGTACACTTCGGAAACGAGAACTACAAAGATACGCCTACCAGCTCTATGGTAACCAATTTTAAAGAAATGTTGTCCTTATCCACACCCCTTACTTTAAACCGCGTACTCTTAAACCTCCTGCAAAGTATGGAAGCTCTTTTTATCCCCCTTCGCCTGAGAGTATATGGAATGGATGTTTCTACTTCACTGAGTACATATGGTGTCCTGACCGGTATGTCCATACCGCTCATTTTATTTCCATCGGCAATTACAGCATCTGCTTCTACTTTACTGCTGCCCACCGTTTCGGAGGCACAGTCCGCCCAGGATGGAACACGAATCACCGTGACTATTGAAAATACCATTAAATACAGCCTGATTCTCGGCATCCTCTGCACCGGCGTTTTCCTGGCACTGGGCAATGAAATGGGTGAGGTGCTGTTCCACAGCGATCTGGCTGGTCCTTTTATTTTAACGCTTTCCTGGATCTGTCCCTTCCTTTATCTCACCACGACACTGACCAGTGTATTAAACGGACTGGGCAAAACTACGACTACCTTTATCCAGAGTACCATAGGGCTTCTGCTTCGAATCGGCTTTGTATGGTTCGCGGTACCGCTGTTTGGAATCTCCGGATATCTCTGGGGACTGCTGGCAAGTGAACTGGTCATTGCTTTTATGGCGCTGCGTTCCCTGAAAAAAGAATATGACTATTCCTACCATGTGCAGGCATCCATCGTACTTCCGGTACTGGCACTGGTACTCAGCATCGGCATTATTCTTTTCGCAAGGCAGGCCGTTCATTCACTGGGATTTGTTCCTCCTCCGCTGATTGAACTGTTTTCGTTAGCAATCCTGTTAACACTGTCTTACGTTCTGCTGCTCATCGTTTTTCGCGTAATAAAGCTGCCGGCCAAATGACCGACAGCTTTATTATGTCTTTTTATTCCTAACTTATTGCTTTTTATTTTTCACCCAGTTACCGTTCTTATCCACGTATTTTCCATCAATCCATTTATCTTTAGCCAGGGTACCGTCCTTTTGCAGATATTTATTACCAATCCATTTTTTCTTCACCATTTTGCCGTTGCTTCCCACATAATGGTCATCGATCCACATGTTGCGGTATTTCCTGCCGTCATAACCCACATAATATGTATTTTTTACCCAGGCATTGCGAACCAGTTCTCCATCCTTGTCCACATATCTGCCGCTGATCCATTTATCCGTATCCAGGCGTCCTTTGCTGTTCATATGGAAAATATCGTTCAGCCAGGTATTCTTTGCCATTATGCCGTTGGAATAAAAATAATACCAATACCCTTTTGTGATACTTCCATTTTTGCCAATCCAGAGCCATTCTCTTTTTGCATATTTGCCATTAGGTTTTTTATACTTCGTTCCTTTAGCCGTATTTACAAACCCGGGCTTGCTCTTCTTATCATAACCCTGAATCCATGCACCGTCTTTTCCCACATACCGGCCGCCAACCCACTTATTGACTACCATCTTACCGTTTCGTCCCAGGAAATATGGTCCATACCAGCTGTTTCTCGTCATAGGACCATTGTCGGCAAAGTGATAATAGCTCTTGCCTATTTTCACCCATCCGGTCTTCATATAACCTTTTTTATCGAAGTAATATGTTTGATTGTCTACCGTTTGAAAGCCTTTCAGATATTGATCCGTTCCATCCAGGTAATAACGATATCCTCCTTCTGTCTGCCGGAAGCCTGCCAAAGAGGTAATAGACAGCATTCCAAACATGCATACTGCTGTTAATGTCAAGATCAGCAATTTCCACTTTTTATTCATTCTTTTCTCCATTTCCGGTCACTCCCTTAAATGTTTTCCTGCCTTTTTGCATACCATATAGAATAGGTATATTATGTCATACTTTCTTTATCATGACAAGATTTTTGAAAGACCGGTTTGTTTATTAAGTAAAATTTAAGATATCTCGGGCGTGTTTGGAGTTACAGACAGGATTTTTGCCTCACTCTTTTTTATTTATGTTATAATAATCTGGCGAAAGATCAAAGCGTGTTGGAATTGCTTTCTGACCGCTGCGCGTCACACTTAGTGATCATTTAAACCAAAAACTGCGAGGAGGAATTATTTTGAAGCTGATTTTCTCAATGATCAAAAAACATCTGCTGCTTTTTTGCTGTGCCATCTTCTTCTTAACTGTAGAAGCGCTCTGCGATCTGCTTCAGCCGGCTTTTATGTCCCGTATTGTAGATGAAGGCGTAAAATACCAGGACACATCTGTAGTGTTCCATTACGGCCTGATTATGCTTTTGGTTGCACTCCTGGGCGCCCTGGGTGCCGTTATGCGCAATATCCTGGCAAGCCGTACTTCCCAGCAGATCGGAAAAGAACTTCGTTCCATCCTGTTTCAAAAAATCCAGACCTTCTCTTTTGCGAATATTGACAAGCTCCATCCTGCATCCCTGATCACACGCCTGACCAATGATGTAACGCAGATACAAAACTTTATTAACGGAAGCATGCGGATTCTGGTAAAGGCCCCCATAACCTGCATTGGTGCCATATTTCTCATTGTCACCAGGACACCGAAGCAGATTCCAATGATTGTTCTGATTCTCATACTCTGTTCCTTCTGGATTTTGGGAAATATGATGCTGGGATATCCCAGATTTGCGCGTCTGCAGAAAAAGCTGGATCGTCTGAATAATGTCAGCCGGGAGTTTTTATCTTCCATCCGGGTTGTAAAAGCATTTGGTCAAGAACGTTTTGAAACGGATAAATTTGCCCAGGCAGCCGATGAACTGGCATCCTCCGGGACATCAGCCATGCGCATAACTTCAGTCTTTGGTCCTCTGATCAATCTCACTGTCAACATCGGAATCGTGGTATTGCTTTGGCTTGGCGGCAAGGGAGAACAGACAGATGTGGGGAAACTGATGGCATCTGTAAATTATATGACACAGGTACTTTTTTCTCTGAGTATGGTATCTAATATTTTAAACAGCATGGTAAGGGCAACTGCCTCCGCCAATCGTGTCCGGCAGGTATTAGATGAAGTTCCGGCAATGACCGAACCGGAATCACCTGAAAATGGTTCTCTGTCCAGAGAAGTTCTTTTTCAAAATGTATCTTTTTCTTATCCCGGTTCAAAACGCCTTGCACTGCAAAATATCAGTTTTCATGCCATGCCCGGTTCCACCATTGGAATTATCGGTTCTACCGGATCCGGAAAATCCACTCTGATTCATCTGATACCACGGTTTTATGATGTAAATGCTGGTGCAGTATTTGTAGGCGGCGCAGACAACCGCACGCTGGATACCGGACGGCTTCGCCGTCATATTGGTATCGTCCCACAGAAGTCTTTTCTATTTTCCGGCAGCATAATGGATAATCTCCGCTGGGGTGATTCAGACGCAGAGGATGATGCTGTCTTCCAGGCTGCCAGAACTGCCTGCGCCCACAGTTTTATAGAATCCCTTCCCGATGGCTACGATACCATCCTCGGCCAGGGCGGTGTAAATCTGTCGGGAGGCCAGAAACAGAGGCTGTCCATAGCAAGAGCTCTGGTCCGCAAACCGAAAATCCTGATTCTGGATGACTGCACCAGCGCACTGGATGCTTCAACAGAAGCTCGTGTAATGGGCAATATCCGCTCCTTTTCACAGGGTACTACCGTTTTTCTTATCAGCCAGCGGATCTCTTCTGTTATGCGATCCGATCTGATTCTCTGTCTGGAAGACGGTGTGCTTTGCAGACAGGGAAAACACGAGGATTTATTAAGAGCATGCAGTGTCTACCAGGAAATTTACCGTTCACAGATAGGAGATGAAGAATTTGCCAGAGCTTAAACCAAATGGAATTCCCCCTTCCAAAACGTCTATGAGACACCAGAGGGGACTGCCCGTAGTAAAACCCAGGAACTTAAGCGGTACCCTGCTGCGGCTTTGGAACCTCACAAAGGGTCACCGCCAGGGTTTGTCAGCCGTTTTTTTCCTGTCCGGCTTTGCCTCTCTTTCCGCAATGCTGACCCCGTTTTTAATAGGACGCATTATTGATCATATAGACGCTTTAAATCCGGTACCCTTTTTGTTAACGGGATTATTGCTTGTGTATCTGGCTGATTGGGCAATCCGATTTTTTCAGTCCTTTCTGATGGCTTCTGTATCCCAGAATATGATCTGCTTTATCCGAAAATCTTTATTTTACAAAATGAAGGATCTGCCTCTTTCTTATTTTGATAAGAGCCAGCATGGAGATTTAATGAGCAGGCTCACAAACGACATTGACAATATCAGCACCACAATCTCCGATTCTTTGACTCAGATTATGATGCTTGCCTTTACTTTAACAGGTATATTATGTATTATGCTTTATTTAAATATCTGGCTTACCTTAACTGCACTGAGTACCGTTCCCTTTGTATTTTTACTTACCAGAACAATTACCAAACACACACGAAAATTATACCGGGCGCAGCAAAATGTACTTGGTTCGCTAAACGGGCATATCGAGGAAAGCATATCCGGTCTTTCTCTGGTCAAAGCTTTTGGCAGGGAAGCCCAGGTCACGGAAGAATTTGAAAAGCACAATGAATCCCTTTGCAGAATTGGTACAAAGGCACTGATCTGGTCCGGCTATCTCATGCCTATAATGAACGTGATTAATAACCTGGGGTTTATCTGTATCACCGTTGTCAGCGGTATCATGGCATCACAGGGGCTTATAACCGTAGGTGTCATTTCCAGTTTTCTGCTGTATTCCAGACAGTTTACCAGACCTCTCATTGAAGTGTCCAACATCTTCAATGTATTCCAGACTGCTGTGGCCGGTGCTGAACGTATATTTGATATCTTCGATGAAACACCGGAACCGCCGGATCAACCGGATGCTCTGCCTGCTGATCATCCAAAGGGAGCGGTGGTGTTTGACCACGTCTGGTTTGGTTATCAGCCGGATATCCCTATCCTGAAAGATTTGAGCTTTATCGTCCCTTCCGGTACCCGCATCGCCATTGTAGGTCCAACAGGCGCCGGAAAAACTACAATCATCAGCCTTCTGGCACGGTTTTACGATGTAACGGACGGACGTATCCTTTTGGACGGCATCGATCTGAGGGATTACAAAAAATCTGGTCTCAGAAACAGTTTCGGCATTGTATTACAGGATACCGCTTTATTTTATTTGAGCATCCGTGAAAATATCCGATATGGACGGGAAAATGCAACAGATGAAGAAGTGGCTGGTGCTGCCAAAGCCGCTGGTGCCCACAGCTTTATCACACGTCTGCCCAGGGGATATGACACCCTGGTGGGAGAAGATGGCGGAAGTTCAGCCAGGGAGAACGTCAGCTCATTACCATAGCCAGAGCAATCCTGGCAGATGCTCCCATTCTGGTTCTGGACGAAGCAACCAGCTCTGTAGATACCCGGACGGAACAGAAAATCCGAAAAGCAGTGCTGCAGCTTACGCAAAACCGCACTTCTTTTATAATCGCCCACCGCCTGTCCACGATCCGGGATTCCGATGTCATACTTTTATTAAAAGATGGAGAAATTGCTGAGATGGGAAACCATGCAGAACTGCTCTCAAGAAAAGGACTTTATTATGAAATGTACCAGACGCAGATGGGATTATAAATTCCCATCTGCGCTTCCTATATATTTTCCTTCCAGGAGATACCGTTTTACATTTTTTTGCAGAGTTGTATTTTCGGGCAGATTTTCATAAGGAATATCTTTGCGTTTATAAATCCAGATCAAAAATTCCTGATTTTCAGGATGTACCTTCGTGATCTGAAACTGATTCTGGAACTGAATAATCCTGGAATTCTCAGGCAGGACATCTTTCAGCCCCGGAGCAAGAAGCCAGGAGCGGCAACAAATATTTTTATACCGGAATTCCGGGAAGTAACGGGAAAAAAATTGCTTTGCCATTTTATAGGATTCTTCACATTTTTCTCTGGAAATGTCTGCATCTGATGGGATGTGGATATCTAATATTTCTGTCTCATCAGGTACCATTGACTCCCGGCTGTATAATGGCATATTTACGCCTGCAGACCCCAGCATTTCGAATTCAAGAGACCCCAGCCGAAACAGCATGCCGGACAACTGTCTGGGTACCCAAAAAGCACGGTCAAATCCATAGACCCCAAAGCTTTCCCTGTATTCATTTACAAATCTTGTAATACATTTCATGGTATCCCAGAACACAGCATCTTCTATCCCCATTTCCTCATAATTCTTCTTTGTCCGCAAAGCCGCATAAAGTACAACCGTGAGGATTTTAAACCCATGCTTATCTTCACCCAGTCTGGTACGCAGTCTCTGCAGACCCTCATCCCATTTTCCAGAATCAAAGAGCAGATCCAGTTCCTCTAACTGCTCCAAAGCGATACACCCTTCCAGAGAAATTACAGTTTGTATGACCTCTTTCGGCAACCCTATGTTTCTGCATAAATCTTTTAAACTTAAACTCATATATGAACCTCCATAGAAATGATTGTTAAACACCTTTTAATTCTTACTGCTCTGCCTGATCGCAACATAGTCGGCAAAGTCCTGCATACTTTTTGCTTTTGCGGCTGCTTTTAGCCACTGCGATAACAAGTTCAGATCTTTTTCTTCCTTGATTTTAGATTGCAGGTCTGTTGGAACTTCTCCGATTTCCCTTAAGAACAAAAAAATATCTTCCACCTTGCCTTTTATAATTCCATCATTTACTAACATCTCACCCAATACTGTCATACCAATATCCTCCTTTATCTCTTCCAAATCCATACTCCCAAGAAATTTACTTGCAAATGCATATAGTACAGCCTGCATCTTTTGTACATCTTCTAATAGCATACCGTTTTTCATTTCATCTTTCAGTATCTTTATCCCAAATTTAATCCGTTCCTTCTGAGAAACAGCTCCGGACATAAATGGCATAAATAAAATGGGGAGCAAGTCTGCCCTGTTAAGCTTTTTATCCCGACCCATTTTCTCCTGTATATCCTGAATTACGCTATCAGCATTCTGGTTCTTCAAAATAATTGGAATAATCCGATAAGTATTAATGCCCTCGCTTAAGCTTGTCATGGGATTTTTTATATTTCCGGTAAAGACAACATATGTAATGACCGGAACATCAAATGTCCTCCCAGTGACGGCTTCGTATTCCCGAAACCGTTTCATATCTACCGTTCCATGATAGGTGCTCTGAAACTCAAAATGAGACCAGGATCCGGCTTCCATCACATAATTGAAATCTTCAAACATCTGCTTCACTCTTAAGTATACATGCTCTGTGGGTGCTGATTGCTTAATTTTCCCCTTAATATGAAAATACGGAACCATCTCCTCCGCAAAAAACTGAGCCGCCATTTTCATTGCCAGATCTTCGATCTTTTGATTATCCGGCTTCCATTTCTTTTGTTTTAATATTGTTTCCTCCATACGGCCTCCTCTGATGACCATATAAGAAACTATCTGTATTATAACCAGATTAATCCAGGCAAACAATAACTATTGTTCATAATGTTCATTTGATTGTGTTTTGATGTTTCTATAGATAATTGGAAATTATCGCTTCGACTGAAGCAAGATCATTTGCACTCAAAATAAATATCTTGAGATTATACTTGACATTGATTTATAAAGATAGCTTCTTATATTGCAAATTAGAAGTTACTGTCTGTTTTTACAGTATAACATGTAATTTTCACAAAATCAACTTTAGAATGTAAGAGAGACAATATTTTTCGCGCCAGCGCGCCGTTTGGCTCGTTGCTCGCGGGAATAAAAGACCCGGACGCGGCTGCTATCCACAGCCGCTATTCCGGGTCTTTTCATTCTATCCGGCATTTATGTCTGCCGCTGCCTCAAAGATTAACCCTGAGTCAGAATAGAACGTACATGAGAGATTTCTTCTGCTGTAGCTTTTGCAGCAGGCACATAATATGCTTTTGCCCGTGCGAGCTGGTAGATTTCTTCCTGAGACATTTCACACTGATTACGGATTTGTTTTAAAGTCTGTTTCAGCTGTGGATTTTCAGACTGGGTAATCATCTCAGCATAACGTGTTAATTCACCGTTAATACCTACAAGCGTGTCAGATACCATTGTTTTTTCATCCATGTTATTTTCCTCCTGTTGGTTACTGTAAGAATCCCATTAACTGCTGTTTCGTTTCCATTGCAGACTGAGCTGACTTCTGGAAAAACTGTTTTACACCAGGGTCCTGTGCCTGAGATGCGTATGCAGTCATTTTACAGTGAGTAGTAGCACAACCACCGATGAGATGACGCAGGTTCTGTAAATCTAATTCTGATATTTCTGCCATAAAAAATTCCTCCTTTTTGACATATCTATTTTACCTTACTAGTATGTCTAAAAAGGAGGAAAACTATTCTTATAAGCGGTTATAAAGCTCTGCATATTTCTGGGCAGATGTGTCCCAGGAGAAATCTGCAGCCATGCCTCTGTCGATTAATTTGTTCCATTCACGCTTTTTCTCATTGAAAACGTAATATGCATATTTAATCGTATTAAACATTTCATGGGCATTATAATTTGCAAAGCTGAATCCGGTTCCTGTACTTTCATATTCATTATATGGCCATACGGTATCTTTTAAACCTCCTGTTTCCCTTACAATCGGCACGGTACCGTAACGTAGGCTCATTAACTGGCTGAGTCCGCATGGTTCGAATAAAGACGGCATCAGGAATGCATCGCTGGAAGCATAGATCTTGTGAGACATCGCTTCGGAATAATAGATACAAGCAGCTACCTTTCCCTGATATTTCCATGCGAAATGCCGGAACATATTCTCATATTTCTCTTCACCAGTTCCCAGTATAACGAACTGCCAATCCTGCTGCTGGCACATTTCATCCATTATATAGGCGATCAAATCAAATCCTTTTTGATCTGTCAGCCTGGATACAACACCTATCAAGAACTTCTTATCATTTTGTTCCAAGCCTAATTCCTGCTGCAGAGCGCGTTTATTCTTTATCTTTTCTTTTCGGAAATTTTTCGCATTATAATTCTTAAATATATACTGATCTGTCTCGGGATTATATTCATCATAGTCAATTCCGTTGACAATCCCTGACAAGCAGTTAGCTCTGGCTCTCATAAGGCCGTCTAAGTGCTCGCCATAAAATGGTGTTTTAATTTCTTCCGCATAAGTATCGCTTACTGTAGTCACTGCATCGGCATATACGATGCCGCCTTTTAAATAATTTGCATCCCCGAACGCTTCTAATTTGTCGGGTGCAAAATAGTATGCAGGCAGTCCTGTCATATCTTTTACAGTCTTCATATCCCAGACTCCCTGGAATTTCAGATTATGTATGGTCATAATGGATTTCATGCTGCTGAAGAATTCTCCCTCATGGAACCGATCCTTCAGATATACCGGTATTAATCCGGTCTGCCAGTCGTGGCAGTGTACAATATCAGGCCTGAATCCAATTACCGGCAGCGCTGAGAGCGCAGCCTTGGAGAAAAATGCAAACTTCTCAATATCCTCATAAATATTCCCATAGGGCTTCGGTCCTGACAGGTAATATTCATTATCAATAAAATAAAACTGAATTCCCTCATATTTCAGTTCCAGTATTCCCACATATTGAGAACGCCATGCCAAATCCATGTAGAAATGACTCACATAATTCATCTGGCTCTTGTACTCATCTTTCATGCACATATATTTGGGCAAAATTACACGTACATCAAATTCTTCTTTGTTAAAACATTTCGGAAGTGATCCTACTACGTCCGCAAGACCTCCCGTTTTAATAAAAGGGACACACTCTGATGCGACAAATAATACTTTCTTCATATCATACCCTCCCTAATGTAGATTTGTCTTATAATCATACATTATACCTCATTTTAGGCGTTATGGAAAGCATTATCTGTTTTTATATTCCAATCTGATCTTATCCGCAATCAGGGCAATAAACTCAGAGTTCGTTGGTTTACCCTTTCCATTGCTTACCGTATAGCCAAAAAGTTCGTCGATTGTGTCCATTTTACCACGGCTCCAGGCTACTTCAATCGCATGACGTATCGCCCTTTCCACACGGCTGGGCGTTGTCTGGTGCTTTTTCGCTATCGTTGGATATAAAATTTTTGTAATCGAGTTCAGCATTTCCATATCATTTACCGACATAATGATGGAATCGCGCAAATACTGATACCCTTTAATGTGTGCCGGAACGCCAATTTCATGAATGATATTTGTTACATCCGTTTCCAGATTGCGTTCCATATATTCATTCTTGCTTTCATACGCATTTACCTTACGTACCTCTGCAAAGTTTCTTTCTCTGTTTCTTCTTACGTGCTTAATTCTGTTGATTACCATATCGTTGTCGAATGGTTTTAAAATATAATAATCCGCCCCAAGTTCAAATGCATCTTCTGTAATCTTTTCCTGTCCGATTGCCGTAATGACAATAAATGCCGGATGTTTCTTAACTGTCTTATCTTTATTGATCCGGTCCATGACGGTAAGTCCGTCAACCTTCGGCATAATAATATCTAAAAGTACTACATCCGGTTCTTTTTGTTTAATAATGTCTACCAGCTCTTCACCATTCGCCGCCTTCCCCACAACGTTAAGTTCGTCATCGCTGCCAACAATATTATCCAGTAACTGGACAACTCTTTCATTATCGTCAGCGATCGCTATATTTAATTTTTCCACAAATCTCTCCTCCAATTTTACTTTTTTGTCATTGTACGCTAAATTTAATGTTTGCCCATACGATAAATTGTCACGAACAAAAACTAATTGTATTATATAACATTTGAACCTATTATCAAGAAAAACTTGTCATCAAGAATCGACAAAAATCATGTTTTCCGCGAAAATACCGAATCCGCTTGTCGAATCCTGGATGAAAACATGGGTCACTGCGCCGATTAATTTGCCATTTTGTATAATGGGACTTCCGCTCATTCCCTGCACAATTCCGCCTGTTTTCTGCAATAATTCCTCATCTGTCACTTTAATCACCATACTTTTATTCACATCGCTGCTATTTAACAAAACTTTTTCGATTTCTATGTCGTATTCTTTTACTGTTCCATCCACGGTACAGAGGATGGTTGCCGGACCTGTTTCGATCTCCTGCTTAAGTCCAACCTCAATTGGTGTACCTTTCAGCTGAGATTTAAAAGAATCTGTCACTTTTCCAAATATTCCTGCTTCCGTATTTGCCGTGATGCTGCCCATTACTTCGTTTTCGTCATAGCGGATAACACCAGCCAGTTCACCCGGAACGCCTTTTTCACCCTTTACAACGGATATAATGTCGGAAGGGTATAATTTTCCTTCCTGTAATGATAACAGCGTACTGGTATCCACATCACTGATTCCGTGTCCCAGTGCACCATAATTTCCATTTTCATCCACATAGGTCAGTGTCCCGATTCCCTGGGTATCGTCCCTTACCCAGATTCCGGTCTTATATTCTGAAGTTCCGGTCATGACCGGAGAGACTTTAAGATCTGTGATCTCACCCTTTCTCTGTACCTCCAGCGTAATATCCGATCCACCTGATTCATTGATCCGTGAGATTAATTCTTTTTTATCTGATATAGGATTTCCATTTACTCCCAGGATGTAATCTCCTGACTGGACAACCGATGCCGCCGGTTCATAATCTACTCCGTCCATGCCGTTTACCGCTCCGGTTCCCACCACCAGAATGCCTTTTGTTTTCATATAGATACCCACAGGGCTTCCGCAGGGAATCACCTTACTTCGCTCTACCACATCGACCTGGATGTTCTTCACCGGAATTACACCAAACAATTTACATTCAATGGTATACGGTTCTTCAGCACTCATATTCAGATTATCCTGAGGAATGTTGGAACCATTCTGGCTCGCAGCCTTTGCCACGTTTTCCTCTATAAACGTATCAAACGGATACTTTAAAATCTGAGATTTCCTGTCTCCCGATACCACCTGTAAGCGATCCGGTATGCTGCGGTCTATTAAAAATGCCCCTGTAAGGCTGACAAGAAGAACAAATGCTAATACTGAAATTATGATCTTCCTGCAACGCTTTCTATTCTTTGCCACATGCTCACATCCTTTCATCATTTCATATTTTGCGTTCTTAAGATTCAGCCTGCAAACAGCCCAAACGTCTTGAGCTATTCAAAACCAGTAATGTGAAAGTATTGTCTTTTTCACACTTTTCTAATCAAAGATTGCAAAATAAAAAGAATATACACTGGGTATATCCTTTTTTAGTATGTGAGTATCACAGCCGATTCACTCTAGTATTTTTTTGTACATACTGCCAATTCTTTCATTTCCTTCGCGCTTTCCATAACCGTATCGGTAATTTTTGCACCGCCCAGAATCCGGGCAATCTCATGTATGCTCTCCGTTTCAGACAGTTCCCGGATGGATGTCACCGTATTGTTTTTGACAATTTTTTTCTCAATGACATAATGGCTGTCTGACATGGATGCTATCTGCGCCAGATGGGTGATACAGATTACCTGATGGTTCCTTGCAATAACTGCCAGTTTTTCCGAAACTTTCTGGGCAGTCCTGCCGCTGATTCCCACATCGATTTCATCAAAAATCAGCGTTTCTGTAGCATCTTTATCCGCCAGAACCGTTTTTATTGCAAGCATAATCCTGGAGAGCTCCCCTCCGGAAGCCACACTGCCAAGAGGTTTTACCGTTTCTCCCGGATTTGTAGAGATCATAAAGCAGACCTCGTCATATCCATTGGCATCCGCCTGTCCGGTCTGGCAGACGGCAATTTCAAACTGTACTTCCAGGAAATTCAGGTCCACCAATGCATCCCGGATAGTCTTAGCAAGCCTTTTTCCATAGGATTTACGAATTGCAGACATCTTAGCGGCATTTCTATCAAGTTCCGACTTACAAGCCTCCAATTCCCCGTTTAAACGTTCCATATAGGCATCGTAATCCTGAAGTTCCGACAGCCTTTTTTCTTTTTCAGCCTGATATGCCAGAATTGCTTCTATACTGTTGCCGCACTTTGATTTTAAATGATTAATAAAATCCAGCCGGTCCTCAATTTTGGCAAAATCTTCTCCATCAAAGGAAATGCTGCCCATATAGGCACTGAGTTCCCGGTTAAAATCCGACAGCAGACTTTCCACGTCCGCAAGCTGGTTATACAGCCCTTGCAGCTCCTGATCATACTCTGCAACCACCGAGAGGTTTCTCAAGGATCTGCCCAGGTTTTCAGCAGCCCCGGACATACTGTCGTTTCCGCACAGGTCATGAATTTCTGTGATGTATTCAATGATCTTTTTTCCATTGGAGAGCTTCCGAAACTGTGACTCCAGTTCTTCATCCTCTCCTATTTTTAATTTCGCCTCCTGGATTTCATCTACTTCAAACTGGAGAAAATCCATTTCTTTGGCTTTCTGTGCCTCATCCATTCTGGTTTCCGTTAACTGATGCCTGATTTTTGTATATTTTTTATAGAGAGCCGCACCTTTCTCTTTATATTTTGCCAGCTCTTCTTTCGCAAATTCATCCAATATCTGTAAATGATTTTTTTTGTTCAGCAGTGACTGGTGTTCGTGCTGGCCATGAATGTCAATCAGAATCTCCGCCAGCTCTTTTACAACGGAAACCGGAACCGTTTCCCCATTTACTTTTGTGATGCTTCTTCCGTTCATCAGCTTTCTGGATATAATTACCTGATCTTCTTCAATGGGTATGTCCATATCCAGAATCTGCTTTTTCTGACTTTCCTGCTCCACAGAAAACACCAGTTCGGCTAAAGCGTAATCTGCATCTTCTCTTGCAAATTCTTTAAAACTTTTCAGTCCCAGCGCAACGTTAACAGAGCCGATAATTATAGATTTACCAGCTCCTGTCTCACCTGTAAGTATGTTCAGACCTTTTCTGAAGTCTACCTCCAGTTCCTGTATTAACGCCATATTTTTTACGTGTAGATTTAGTAACATAAGCTTATCCTTCTACCTCTCCCGACAAAAGATCATTTGTGCTCTGTTCCTACAATTTTACGGATTTTATCCATAACCAGCAGTGTATCATCCACGCTTCGGATTGCACACATGATGGTATCATCTCCCGCAATGCATCCTGCGATTTCCGGCCAGTGCATGGCATCTAAAGCTGCTGCCACCGCCATAGCCATACCGGACACTGTTTTCACCACCAGGATATTCTGCGCCATGTCCATGGATGCGAATCCGTCTTTTAAGACCCGCAGGTACTTTTCATTCATTCCATTGCCGTTTGCCTGCATCACCGCATATTTCTGCCGTCCGCCGTTAATGGCGATTTTCGTTAATTTTAATTCCCGGATATCTCTGGAAACAGTTGCCTGGGTTACCCGGAAGCCTTCCTGGTTTAACCGCTCCGCCAGCTCTTCCTGGGTCTCTATCTCATAGCGGTTAATGATATCTACTATTTTAGCATGTCTTGCTATTTTCATGCCACACCTCCTATGTCTGGTACATTTTCTTTCGTAATATTTCTAGAAAACTGATATTATTTATTTTAACCAGCCTTGCGCACCGGTCAGCCTTTGTGATGACAATCTGGTCGTTACAATTTAAATTCACGGAAGTATCTCCATCAAAAGTGGCTTCAGCTCCCTCTCTGGTGCTGTGGCCTTCTCCGATTTCCACCGTGATTTTCGCATCATGGGGCAATACAATACTTCTGGTATTCAGCGTATGGGGCGCTATGGGTGTTATCATAATGATCTCCGACTCAGGGGAGACGATGGGTCCCCCTGCAGATAAGCTGTAACCGGTGGATCCGGTCGGCGTAGAAATTATGATGCCGTCGGCGCTATAGGAATTTAGAAATTCATCATTGACATAAATATTCAAGTCAATAATGCGCAGCCTTCCATTGCGTCCGATCACAATATCATTTAACGCAATATCTCTCATCAGCTTTTTATTCTGGTGATAAGCCGTTCCGCTTAACATCATCCGCTCGTGGATCTCATATTCATCCAGAAGCAGCTTATCCAGCGCCGGTTTAATATTGGACCGGTCAATCTCAGCCAGGTAGCCCAGGGTACCCAGATTAATGCCAAGAAGAGGAATGCCTCGCTCAACCAGATCACGTGATGCCTGCAAAAGCGTTCCATCGCCGCCCAGCACCAATACACAGTCCACATCCGGAGGGATGAGTGCTGCATTGGTATACTTATAATTATGTAATTTATTTTTGCCCGGACGCTGCTGTATCATGCAGACTTTCCCCTGGCTTTCCAGATAATCCCGGATGGATTTTGTAGTCTCCATATCCGGATCTTTCAAGCTATTCGTTATCACGTAAAATTTTTCCATACTGCCATACCTCGAATTCTTCTGAGCGTGTCCAATCAGAACTGGTTCATTATGCAACACAGTCCCAGGGTCAGGCTCGCTCTAAAGCGTGTTTGAAAATTGCTTTCTGACAGCTGTGCGTTCCAGCTTGCGGAATAAATGATCAAACATGCTCTAACGTTTTATGTGCTTCCTTTACAATTTCTTCCACCGAAAATGGAATCTGCTCCCACGATGTGCCTTCCGGCTGCTTCTGAAGATAGAGCAGATATTCTATATTGCCTTCCGGTCCCTTAATGGGGGAAAACTCCAGACCCAGCACTTCAAATGAAATGCTCACCGCATAGGCAATGACTTTATGAATTACTTCTTCGTGAACCTTGCTGTCACGTACAACTCCTTTTTTGCCAACCTTTTCCCTCCCCGCTTCAAACTGGGGTTTGATCAGGCAGGCAATCTGTCCGTTATCCGTCAGCAGATTCCGCACTGGAAGCAGAACTTTTGTCAATGAAATAAAAGAGACATCAATGGATGAAAACTCCACTAATTCTTCAATGTTCTCCGGCTCCACATAGCGGATATTCGTCTTTTCCATACAGACTACCCGCTCGTCCTGCCGCAGCTTCCAGTCCAGCTGCCCGTGTCCCACGTCTACCGCATATACTTTCACTGCTCCGTTTTGCAGCATGCAGTCCGTAAAGCCGCCGGTGGAAGAGCCTACATCCATGCAGACTTTTCCATCCAGGGTAATATCAAAATGACTCATTGCCTTTTCCAGTTTCAGCCCTCCGCGGCTGACATATTTCAGGGTATTTCCTCTTACTTCTATATCTGATTTCTCATCAAAAGTGGAACCGGCTTTATCCTCTTTCTGTCCGTTTACATAGACATTTCCGGACATAATAATTGCTTTCGCCTTCTCTCTGGAGGCAGCCAGCTGCCGCTGCACTAATAATAGATCTAAACGTTCCTTCATGGTATCTCCTAACTGTCTGCCTGATCATAAGCCGATATAAGCAGCCAGAATTTTTTTCTCCACAGAATCTGCGTCAATTCCTACTTCCTGTTTCAGTACGTCTACATTGCCATGCTCTACATAATCATCAGGCAGGGTAATGTTCAGAACCTTCACACGGCTTCCGATCTGGTTGAAATAATCCAGTACCGCTTCCCCGTATCCCCCGCTTTTCACATTTTCCTCCAGGGTTACCACCAGACGGTGTTCCTTCTGCAGCTCTAATAAGAGTTCACTGTCATAGGGTTTCACAAATCTGGCATTTACAAGGGAACAGCTGTATCCCGTATCCCTTAATCTGGAACGGACTTCTTTCGCTGTCTTCACCATGCTTCCAACTGCCACCAGGGCGATTTCACTTTCATCATAGATCACTTCGCTCTTGCCATATTTCACCGGCTCCCGGAATTCCCGAAGACCGTCGTAAGCTTCCCCTCTGGGATAGCGCAGTGCAATGGGTCCGTGATAGGCTACCGCAAATTTCATCATATCGGAAAGTTCCCATTTATTTTTGGGCGCCATGATACACATATTGGGAATACTGGACAAATAGGAAAGATCAAATATTCCCTGATGGGTTTCTCCATCGCTTCCAACCAGACCAGCCCGGTCGATTGCAAAAATTACATGCAGGTTTTGAATGCAGACGTCATGGAGTACCTGGTCATATGCTCTCTGTAAAAAAGAGGAATATACGGCAACTACCGGCTTAAGTCCTGCAGCCGCAAGCCCCGCTGCAAAAGTAACCGCATGTTCTTCCGCAATACCCACATCAAAGAACCGCTCCGGGAACATGTTGCGGAAACGCTTCAGTCCCGTACCGTCCGGCATAGCAGCCGTCACAGCCACAACATCCGGCTCACGGTCTCCCAATTTACGCATAACCGTTGAAAAGATGTCTGTATAATTGGATTTAATTCTTTTGGACTTTGGTATGCCCGTCTCTATTTCAAAAGGTTCTGCTCCATGAAATCTGGCTGGATGCCGCTCTGCAGGTTCATAGCCTTTCCCCTTTTTTGTACAGACATGCACCAGAACGGCACCATTTACTTTCTTGGCCTCCCGGAAAGTTTTACATACCTGTTCCATATTATGGCCGTCTATCGGTCCCAGATAGGTAATTCCCATCTCCTCAAACAGCATTCCCGGTATGAAAAGCTGCTTGATTCCGCTTTTGGTCTTACGGATGCGCTTCACAATGCGGTCGCCATATACCGGGATTTTGGATAGGGTATTGGTAACGCCTGATTTCAATTCGGTATAAGCATCTGCTGTCCTCAGATTTCCCAGATAAGAGGACATACCGCCTACATTTTCTGAGATGGACATATTATTATCATTTAAGACAATTATAAAATTCGTTTTAATCTGGGAAGCATTATTCAGGGCTTCATATGCCATACCCCCGGTTAGTGCACCGTCTCCGATGACAGAGATCACATAGTGCTTTTCCCCTTTGATATCCCTTGCCTGGGCATATCCCAGCCCTGCTGAAATAGAAGTGGAACTGTGTCCGGTATCGAATGCATCACACAGACTCTCTTTGCGCTTAGGGAAACCACTCATGCCCCCATATTTACGCAGCTGGTCGAATCCGTTCTTTCTGCCGGTAAGCAGTTTATGGGTATAGGACTGATGTCCCACATCCCAGATCATTTTATCATCCGGCAGTTGAAACGTCAGATGCATTGCCATGGTTAACTCAACCACTCCCAGATTAGAGGCAAGGTGCCCCCCGGAGATACTGATTTTATGAATCAGAAATTCACGTATCTCATCCGCCAGCAATACCAGCTCTTCCCCATCCAATTCTTTAATATCATTTTCCTTTTGAATCTTATCTAAAACCATTGGTTCACCTTCTAATTCTCTCTATTCACCAGCTGCAGAATCAGACTGCGCAGAAATTCATTTTTCTGGGGAAGAGAATCCAGGATGCGTATTGCACGGTTTGATATCTGTGCTACGTCTTGTTTCGCTTCTTTCAGTCCCCGCAGGGTTACATACGTGGTCTTATGATTCTTTTCATCACTTTTTACCGGCTTTCCAAGCGCTTTTGTAGTGCTTGTAACGTCCAGGATATCATCCTGAATCTGGAAAGCCAGTCCGATATCCGCTGCAATGGCTTCCATCAGACTTACTTCTTCCCTGGAGGCTCCAGCCAGAATGGCTCCCACCATCATGGAGCCTTCAATCAGGGCACTGGTTTTCAAACGGTAAATAAAATCCAGGCGTTCCCGTTCCAGTGGTTTGCCGGATGCTTCCACATCCACCGACTGGCCCCCGATCATGCCGCCTATCCCTGTCTTCGCTGTCAATACCCGGAAAGCCTGACCAATGCGCACATTATCAGGTTCCATATCAAAGGCTTTTGACGCCGTCTCATAGGCATAATTCAAAAGACCGTCTCCAGCCAGTATACCCATGGCTTCCCCATAAACTACATGGGTGGTTTTTCTGCCTCTGCGGTACTCGTCATTATCCATAGCCGGAAGATCATCGTGGATCAGGGAATGGGTATGGATCATCTCCATTGCCGCCATAAAAGGCTCCACTATTTTACCTGTTCCGCCGAACAACCGGTAAGACTCCATCATAAGCAGCGGGCGGAGTCTTTTTCCTCCTGCCAGCATACTGTAATTCATCGCCTCCAGCAGTGTCTTCTGGAACCCCTCTTCCTGTGGAAGATACTGTCTGATTACGTTCTTGACCTGAGCGATCTGCTCTTTCATCTCTTCATTAAAATTCATTAAGCTCACCATTTTCATTAATCACTTGCATTTTCTTTTCCACTGTATCAATTTTTTCATTACAGCTCTTTAAAAGTTCCATTCCCGACTGATATGTCTTAAAAGAATCTTCCAGTGAAATATCCCTGCTTTCAAGCGCTTCAATCATTTTATCCAGCTGCGCAAAGGATTCTTCCAGCGTAAGTTCTTTTTCTTCTTTTTTATCCATAAATCAAACTCCTGATTGTTATTGATAGTCCAGAGGTTCTTTTTGCTTCACCTCTGCTTCTATCCGTCCGTCAGTTACATATATCTTAAGCCTTTCTCCCGGTTCAACCTGCGCGATACTGCTCAGGGTTGCTCCTTTTTCATCTGCTGCATAAGCATATCCCTGGTTCAGCTTCTCCAGGGGAGACAGGCCTTTCATTTTTTCTATATATATTCGAAACTGATGCTGCTTCTCCAAAAGGCGGTCGTTCATCAGATTTTGTATCTTATCTTCTTTATCAATTAAAAACTGGCGCTTTTCCTGTACCTGGTTTTCCATCAGACGCTTCAGTTTCTCTTCTTTTTCCGTCAATCCCCGGCGCTTTTCCTGAATCTGGTTCCGGGGGCTTAAGTAATTCAGCTTCAGCTGGTACTTCATAAGCCGCTCCTGGCTTCTCACCAGAGACTCCTGTATTCTTCCAGCCAGCCTTCTCTTATACTGCAAGATCTGTTCTTTTACGGCGTAGATATCCGCCACAGCCAGCTCTGCTGCCGCCGAAGGCGTGGGTGCCCGAAGATCTGCCACGTAATCGGCTATGGTTACATCGGTCTCATGTCCCACTGCCGAAATCACAGGGGTACGGCACTCGAAAATTGCACGGGCAACCTTTTCTTCGTTAAAAGCCCACAGATCCTCAATGGATCCGCCGCCTCTTCCTACGATAATGGTATCCACCCCGCAGCGGTCCAGCATCCGTATACCCTTTACAATGCTGTCAGCCGCGCCTTCTCCCTGAACCAGCGCCGGATATAAAATCAACTGGACATAAGGGTTTCTGCGGTAAGAGATATTCATAATATCGCGGATTGCAGCACCGGTGGGAGCCGTTACGATCCCGATCTTTCCGGCAAACCCCGGAATTTCCTGCTTGTATTCCGCCGCAAACATACCCATTTCTTCCAGTTCTTTTTTTAATGCCTCATACTTTTCATAGAGAAGCCCTGCCCCGTCCAGAATAATTTCTCTGGCATAGAGCTGGTACCTCCCATCCCGTTCATATACACTGACGCTTCCCATTGCAATGACACGCTGTCCATCTTTCATTGGAAACGCCAGCCCTTTTCTTGAGCCTGCAAACATCACACAAGCCATAGTGCCCGTTTCATCTTTCAAAGAAAAATAAATGTGCCCGGATGTATGGTATTTGCAGTTGGAGACCTCTCCTTTTACATAGATACGTGCCAGCATAAAATCCTGCGTAAACATATTTTTAATATACGCATTTACCTGGCCTACGGAATAAACATTTCGCATTTTATCTCCTATACTTCTCAAACACGGCTAACCCTATATAGCTAGTTTAGCCAAAATTCCGTTAACAAATGCAGGTGAATCATCTCCGCCGAATTTTTTCGCCAGTTCAACTGCTTCATTAATAGCTACTCCAACCGGAATTTCTTCATCAAATTTCATCTCATACACCGCAAGACGGAGAATGGTCAGATCCACTTTTCCCATACGGGTGGTTTTCCAGCCTTCTGCAATCTGATCGATATCTGCATCAATTTCAGTTTCTTTTTCCAGGATCATATGGTACTTGCCTTCTATATACTCCTGGTTCTTCTCTTCTACATCACCCAGATCCTCAAAGTACATGGTAAGCTGCTGCCCCATTTCCTCTGCATCATGAAACTCCGTAAAAAACAGTAACTTAAAAATGTGTTCTCGTAATTCTCTTCTGCCCATTATTTTTCCTCCGGGTCTTCCTTTTTCTCGTATCTTACCACAAATTTTCTTTTCATGCAAAAAAGGGATGTCCGTTCTCAGACATCCCACTGATTATTTGCGTTTTTCCATAGTTACGCCGGCAATTCTGATATTTACATCTGCCACGGTTAGTCCTGTCATATTTTCTATGGATGCTTTTACTTTTTCCTGTACTTTCTTACTGGTTTTCACGATGCTGTAACCATAATCCAGATTCAAAGTCATATCCACATTTACAATGCCGTCCAGCACCGCAACCTTTACACCCTTTGATAAATTTTTCATTCCGAGCTTTCCAACCAGCTCCTTTGTAATATTGCCTTCCATGCTGGCTACACCCTCTACCTCTGTGGCTGCCAGTCCTGCTATGATTGCCACCACTTCATCAGCAATCTGAACCTGTCCGAAACTCTCATCTGTTGGTATATTATAACCGTATTGATTATCTTCTTTACTCATAATAACAACCTCCTACTCACGTTGTTCTATTACACTATGTTTATTATACCAAATTTTCTGATTTTTGCAAATGAAAATATTTTGCAGTTCTACTTGCCTATTTTCCCCTTTTCGCCTAAAATATAACCATACATATATGAGGAGGTACTAAAATGAAGAAAAAAGGACTATTAATTTTAATATTGGCTTGTTTATCTCTTGGTTTAACTGCATGCCAGAGAGATTCATCCGGAGATACTGAAAAAACGACAGCAAAGACGGAAGCTACTAAAAAGACAACTGCAAAAGAAACACAGAAAAACAGCGATACAGCCAAAAGCAAAAAAACACCTATCTTAAAAGGTGAAACTACTGCACCGGAAACAGAACCCATACCAACACCCCAGACAACTGCTCCTGAGACAACACCACAGACAACAGAAGCAGTAACCCAGGAGGCAACTACCGAAACACAATCACAGACAAGTTCTGACACTACCACAGAATCATCTGTAGGTATCCCCACCGATGCAGACGCTCAGTGCCAGTACTGCGGTGAATGGTTCTCAACCATTCAGGATGAAAGCGGTACAAGCCCTTACGGCCGCCATGTAGCCCAGGAAGGCAATAATTATGATATTACAGAAAACCAGCAGGACGGCACCGCTCAGTGCCCATATTGCGGCGGATGGTTCTCAACGGTTCCCCAGGGAGATTCCTGGAGTGCATTTGATACTCATGTTCTGGAAGAAAAACAGACCCAGGAATCCTAAAGCGTATTTGACATTGCTCTAAAGCGTGTTTTAAAATTGCTTTCTGGCAACTGTGCGTCACACTTTGTGAAGTATTAGTATCAATGTAATCTATCAGCATGATTGTAACAATTTATTTCATTGTGATATATATGCATGATTGCAATATATGCGCATGATTGTAATATATTTGTTTCATTTTGATATATTAGTTTTAGAAGAAGGGAACGCAGCGCAGGCTATGTTCCCTTCATAGTTTTCACAGGTTTTACCAGTTTGCCTCCCATAGGCTTATCTTTATAGTTCCATATCCCCTTATATATAGGAAAGAACCTTTTTCCATCACATCCTAAAAAAGATACAAAATCCACATTCTACACCTGTTCCCGTATCATTTTAAACATCTGAACCCGATTTTTGATACCCAGTTTCCGATAGATATTAAGTATATGCTTTTTCAGTGTATTTACACTGATCACCAGTTTATCGCTGATTGCAGTATTATCCATTCCTTCTAAAAGCAGCGACAGAATCGTTTCCTCTCTGTTAGTTAATTCATATTTTTTCACCGCTTCTACAATGCTGATCTTATCACGACCGTTCGTTCTCTTTTTAACCGACTGATGGAGCCGGTATGCCAGATGATCTTTTAACATATCCAACAGAAAAATATCGTCGTATTGAAAATTATCTTTTCCAATCGTCCGATAAAAAGTGACTACACCTAAAAACTGCTTTTCCTTTGCCAGGATCATCTGGAGGGAATAGTGCCAGTTATTGGGCATGTATACCTTTTTATAATATTCGCTCTCCATCCTTTTTTCATCAGAAATAATGTCTGTTTCCCGATACACCAGGCTTTTGCCGCTATACAGTATACCCTTGCTGTAATCCGGGGAATCACAGGTCTGTGTATACATTCCATCGCAGTTATAAGTCACCGGACTGGCAAGCCCCGCCTTCTCAGCGGGATTCCACAGGAAGAAGTCCCCGCTGTCAAAATCCAGTACCATTTTCAGCTGCTCCAGCAGTGTCTTTCTCATTTCAGTCAAATCTTCCGTTGCATAAATCCTATAAATGATGTTGTTCAGCATCAGCCAGTCCTTGGTATCCAACCGTTTCATTATGTACACCTCCAACATTTTTCTTTCTAGTTTCCTTTAAAAAAACGCAAAAAAGGACCGTGATTTACGGCCCTTTCCGAAGAAATTATTATACTACTATTTTACTGGTATAGCAAGTATTTTTACTTTTTTTAATTCCGTTTTAATTCCGTTTCATTCAAATTTTCCATTCAGATATTACACTTAAGATCTTCCAAATTCTGAAAGCACAAGCCCTTCATTTCTCTCCTGGGTCATACGGATACTCCAGGAATTTACCCAGATCAGCAATGGGTTTCCTTTCAGATCTTTGATCTTCTTCATATCGGAAGTACCAATCAGCTTCGCCATATCATATTCTTTATTTTCGATCCAGCGGATATGTTCGTAAGGCAGAGTCTCCATACGGATTTCCACATTATATTCATTTTCCAGACGGTATTTCAAGACTTCAAACTGAAGGACACCAACTACACCCACAATGATTTCTTCCATACCGGTATTAAATTCCTGGAAGATCTGGATTGCACCTTCCTGGGCAATCTGATTGATCCCCTTGACAAACTGCTTTCTCTTCATGGTATCCACCTGGCGTACCCGGGCAAAGTGCTCCGGCGCAAAAGTTGGGATTCCTTCGTAAGCAAACTTTTTCCCCGGCAGACAGATCGTGTCTCCAATGGAAAAAATACCGGGATCAAAGACACCGATTATATCTCCCGCATAAGCTTCGTCTACAATGTGGCGTTCCTGTGCCATCATCTGCTGTGGCTGGGAAAGACGCAGCTTTTTCTCACCCTGTACATGATAAACTTCCATGCCCGCATCAAATTTACCGGAACAAATACGCATAAATGCAATTCTGTCCCGATGTGCCTTATTCATGTTTGCCTGAATCTTAAATACAAATGCCGAAAAATCTTCCGACATGGGATTCACTTCACCAATGTCCGCATTCCTTGGAAGGGGAGAACTCGTCATCTTCAAAAAATGCTTTAAGAAGATCTCAACTCCAAAGTTCGTAAGTGCAGATCCAAAAAATACCGGTGACAATTCACCCTTGCTCACCAGTTCCTGATCAAATTCCGCACTTGCACCATCCAATAATTCCACTTCTTCCAGGAGCTGTTCTTTATTCTCCATGCCGATAAAAGCTTCCAGCTGGAGATCATCCAGATTATATTCTCTGGTTTCACCTTCTTTTGTTCCCTTTTCTGTATCTGCAAACGTGGTTACCTTATGGCTTGTACGCTCATAGACACCCTTGAAGTTTTTACCGGAACCAATCGGCCAGTTAACCGGGCAGGTTGCAATTCCCAGCTCCTTCTCAATATCATCTAATAACTCAAAGGTATCGTTGGCATCCCTGTCCATCTTGTTGATAAAGGTAAATATAGGGATGTGGCGCATCACGCAGACCTTAAAAAGCTTTCTAGTCTGTGCTTCCACACCTTTGGAAGCATCGATAACCATAACTGCGGAATCTGCTGCCATCAGTGTACGGTAAGTATCTTCTGAGAAATCCTGATGTCCCGGTGTATCCAGGATATTAATGCAGAATCCGTCGTAATTAAACTGTAATACGGAGGAAGTTACCGAAATACCCCTTTCCTTCTCTATTTCCATCCAGTCTGACACCGCATGTCTGGAAGTTGCTTTCCCTTTTACGGAACCGGCTAAATTAATAGCACCTCCATAAAGCAGAAACTTTTCCGTCAACGTAGTCTTACCAGCATCCGGATGCGAAATGATGGCAAAGGTTCTTCTTTTCTTTATTTCATTCGTTATATTATTACCCACGGTAATTCCTCCATATATATATCTATTTTCACTGATTGTGTCTGAAAGTTGCTCTTATCAGGATGTGTTTCCAATCCAAGGCAGTTTAATACAGCTTTGGGGCGTGTTTCAAAACATGCTCTAGCTATTTTAACAAGGTTCTTGTCAACTGTCAATCAGGGAAGACAGACTTTTTTCAGTCTGACTCCCCTTGAAAAAACACTATTCACTCTGAGTCATAGGTGTTATTACAATATTTTCTCCGGCGATGTTGGTTTTACGTTTTACAATATCTTCGATTTGTGCTCTCTGTGAGTCAGAGATTTCAGCCATACCGATCACAACATCTGCTTTGTCGTCTGTAATGCTGACAACGGAATTCTTAAATCCTTTCGCTTCCAGCATCAGCTCTGCTGCTGCTTCACGCTCTGTGATATCCGTCATTGCTGTCATGTCATCAATTGCATTTTGTTTCTGGTCCTGGCTGATGCTTTCATTGTTGATTACACCAAGAAGCGTTTCTTTATTTTTAGCACGAACCTGTTCTCTGGACAGTTTGGCCTCTGCAGCAAATCCGGAACTGGTAGCTGAACTTGTGAGAACCGCTTCCCCTGGTGTATCACTGATTTCGCCTTCTGCTGTTTCAATGCTGGCATCTGATGAGGCTGTGTCTGCCGATGCTGTGTCTTCTGATGAGAGATCAGCAGAAGCAGTGTTGGAATCAGATGTATCTGCCAAAGCTGTTCCATCCGTAGAGATATCTGCGGAAGCGTTCTCTGTTCCCGATGTAATGTCTGCAGATGCACTGTCGCTTGATACGTCTTCCAAATCCTGATCCAGGCTTGGAATGTCCACTAATGCACTCTCATTTTTCATCTCACTTTCCGTTTCCTTCTGGCTTACTACCCCATTTTTATCAAGTGCAGATTGTGTGGCATCCTTGCCAAGCTTATTTCCCGAGTAGTTTAAGTACCCTGCAACTGCAATCATGACTGCAAGTGCCGTAATAATAATTTGATTCTTCTTAAAGATATGTTTCACACTTTCCCCCTCCTTAATTCATCTTCATTACTTTGATTTTATGCGCGTCGATATCAAATAATGACATAACTGCCTCAGTAATATTATTAACTGTCACCGGATCACCTCCGCCCTCTGCCACGATCAGTACTCCCGCAATTTCCGGTTCCAATTCTTTTACCACATATGGAACCTGGTTTCCATTTTCGTCTTTTTCATAAACAGTTTCTTCCCCCTTTTCATTTTCTCTGGTGGAACGGATTCCTCCTTCACTGTCCTTCTCTTCCGTATTCTTATCTGTTACCGGTGAGTCTTTTTCCACAATTTTCTCTTTCGAAGACTTCTGCGTGAGCATTACCTCTACTTTACCCACCCCTTCCACCTTGCCCAATGTCTGTACAAGCCGCCCTTGCAGAACATCCAGATCATCTTTCTTTGTAGTATTTGTAAGTCCTGACGTATTTTCAGTAGTCGGAACGGACGGCGTACTATTTTTATCCTGTGTTGGAATTGCAATAACCAGAAGCAGCACCCCCGCCAGCAGGGCAATCAGAAGATGGTCTTTATTCATATGTTTTAATTTTTCAATAATCGGCCCTAATCCTTTTCCCATGTGAACTACTCCCGTACATCAATATTTATATGTCCAACCGGTATCTGATATACTTCTTCAATCTCTTTTTTTATACTTTTCACAGCTTCATTCTCCTTTCCATCCCCTTTTGCTGCCTGTCCCACGTGGATATCAATTTTCGTTTTCTTTTTGGAGATTACAAGATCTGCTGAGTTTATGCCCATGATACTTTCTCCATCCTTTTCATATTCCATCGTAGTTGAAACCGGATAATAGTCATGCTGTATCACAATCTGTTCAATCTGCCTTTTTATTTCATCGGAAAAAGCCTTCTCAATCTTATCAGACTTTAAGCCATCCAGTCCTTCCCTGGCTGTCTTCACATTGTCCAGTTCTTCCTTAAGCCCCTCGATGCGCAGAGCCTGGTCAAATGATTCCGATAAATTCGTAAGATTTGCAAGGGGTGCCATAACCAGAATCACCAGCAGTATCCCGCCAATAAACCGCACATACCGCTTAAATCCTTCGTTAGGCACAATATGAAGGATCACGTTAAAGACAACGAGATAACATGCAATATTGCGAACCCAGGTATAGATCCCGGACATCCCCTCACCTCCCAGTCAAAAACCCCGCTGCAAGCAATGGGGCATCAAATTTGTAACGCTGCGAGCAGCGGGGTTTTTGTTCTCCGCTACCGCTCCGGTCGTTGCTCGCGGGAATAAAAGCTACAAGCCCCGAATGGAAGCCGTTACCATCGCCAGCGTAATTAAGAATAACGCCCCTGCCGTAAACAGAATCCGCACCAGAAGCGCAGCCCCATCCCCAATACTTGCTATACAGTCAATCATCCGCTTGTCCGATATGGGCTGGATGACAGCGCTTAACAATTTGTACACAAAAGTGCCGATTACCAGTTTCACTAATGGCATCAGGCAGATAATCAGCACGGCGATAAGCCCCGCAACACCTACGGCGTTTTTGACCAGCACGGCAGAACCTACCACCACTTCAGAAACCGCATTGAAGACATTCCCAATGACCGGAATCGCACCGGAGGTTTTATGCAAAAGGGTATTTTTCAGAGAATCCACTGCCGGCATGATCAGGCACTGTACAGTCTGTATCCCGATTACAGCCCCCAAAAGGGTTTTAAGCACCCAGGAAATCATCAAATTTAACAGTTCCGCCATCTTAGACAGATACTCTTCCTTTGCCAGATGGTTTAATAAAAGGAAAATCACATACAAATTCACTCCCGGCAGCAGCAGATATTTCAGAACCCACTGGATTACCGTAATCAAAATCAATGTTAATTCATAAAATCCTGCCGCAGTTATGGACCCTGCCGCAAAAGTGGCTGCTACAAAATAAGCAGGAAGCAGTACCTTCATAAAATTCAGAACCTGCCCCAGTGTATCCATTGTCAATTGGCTCATGTCCCAGAATGCTTTGATTAAAACCGTAAACAGCAGTAGATACATCATATAAAAACTAATATCCGCTATCTGGCTTTTTTCAAAGACTCCGGTAAAATTTGTGAAAATAGCCGCTGCAATCACAATCATAATGATATGCATCATTGTGGATTTATACTGATTTAACTCTGCAAAAAAGGCATCTTTCACTATTTGCAGGATATTGGAAGGCGTCATTGGCATATCCCCTTTTATCAGCTTTCCAAGTGCATCCTTAAAATCAAATTTAGTATCTCCCAGAATATTATCCAGTGTCGATTCGATTTCATTTAAATCCAGCTCATCCAAATAAGATTCCTGCAATTCCTCTTCTTTTGCTTCTGCTTGTACCACCATGGATGTCCCAAGAAAGAGGAGGCCGACTAAGGTCAGGACAAACCAGAATTTTTTCATCACCCCCATAATCCTCCTTCCAGAAAAACAGGTTCAAGTGGCTCCCGGCGTAAATTCGTCGATAGGCTCTAACTCATGAAATCATGGATCGTGTCTAAAAGCGCCATTAACACCGGAGCACTTACCACAAAAATAGAGATTTTCCCAAATATTTCAATCTGCCCCGCAATTGCCGAATATCCGGCATCTTTGCAGACATTGGAAGAAAAATCAGCAATATAGGTAATCCCTATTATTTTCAGTAAGATGCTCAGGTAGGAATCTTTCAATGCAATATAATTTTTCAGCGTCTCCAGGGTCTGGGTCAAAAAGGTTAGTTTTTCTATTGCATAGAAAAATATTAATATGCATGTTGCCATACTGATAAATACGGCAAACTGGGGCTTTACATCTTTGATAAACAGAGCTGTCAGAATTCCCACTATCCCAAGAATTCCTATTTTCATCATATCCAATACCGATGCACCCCCTTAAAGCGCAAACAGACTCTTAATTGTTTCAAATAATTGATTTATATAAGGCAGTATCCAGAAAAGTACCAGCACCAGTCCGGCAAGACTAGTCAAAAATGCGTGTTCTTCCCTTCCACTATGCTTAAGTACCTGGCTCAGTACCGAGACCAGAATTCCCACCGCCGCAATTTTAAATATTAAATTTACACTCATCTTTTTCCCCTCACCTTCGAGCGTGTTTAAAAATCATTCCCGTCACGCATCTGCTGATACATCGTTTTCCGGCACGCCTGTCAGATTAAGATGATTGCCAGAAACAGCCCTCCCATCACGCCAAGGCAATGATAAACCCTTGATTTATTCTGGTAATTCTGCCTGGCCTGTATACAATTTTCATTTAACTGCTCCAAGTACAGGTCAATGTTTCGAAGCTGCATATCAATATCCAGATAGCCCAGATGGCTTCCCACCGTTTTCAGTTGTTCCAGATCCTCTTTTGCAAGATAGCAGTGCTCCAGCTTTAAATTCACCCCCTCTTCAAAAATCCTGGAAAGGCTTTTTCCATCCCGCTTCTCCATTTCCTCCGATAAATACTGCAGGAATTCCTGAAACGGTGGTCCTGAACGTTGTCCCACTTTGCGAAACCCTTCCACAAGCGGTGTTTTGCCATACTTGATCTCTCCCTGAAGCATTACAAACATACGCTTTAACTCAGTCAGCTGCACTACCCTCTTCTCCAGGTCTTTGCTCATGGAAAAGCCAATCGCAGAGGATGTAGCAATGATCATGCCTATACCCAGCATCTTCAGCATGAAAACACCTCCTTGTCATACAGCCTTGTCCCACGTTCATCAAATATCTCTTTTACCTTGCCTATCTGTTTGTAGTTGTGTAAAATAATATATCTTTCAAATACCCGTTCTAGAACCAGTTTTTGAAGTAAAGGTTTTCTTTTTACATCTTCGATGGAACTTCCATGAACCGTAGCCAGCAGCTTGCAGCCGCAGTGTATTACCGATTCAATCGCGTGGATGTCTTCATAGTCCCCGATTTCATCTACCGCTATAATCCTGGGGGACATGGAGCGGACCAGCATCATCATGCCTTCTGCTTTCGGGCAGCAATCCAGCACATCCGTGCGGATACCCAGATCATTTTGGGGCACGCCAAGATAAGCTCCCCCAATCTCCGACCGCTCATCCACCACTCCAATCGTACTTCCCTGAAAATAAGAAGTTCCGTTGGAAAGCTGCCGGATCATATCCCTTAATAACGTTGTCTTTCCACATCTGGGCGGAGAAATAATCAGCGTATGGCAGATTTCATCTCCCTGTATCACATAAGGCAGCACATCTGTTGCACACCCCTTTATCTGATGTGATAAACGGACATTTATAAAAGAGATATACTTCACACTTTTAATCCTTTCACCATCCATAATAATTTTTCCTGCTATACCAACCCGATGTCCGCCCTGTATGGTAATAAATCCCTGCTTTAATTCATCTTCAAAAGCATACAGGGAATAATTTGCAATATATTCCATCGTCTCAAGAAGTTCTTTTTTCTGCACCATGTAACCGTCTGCTTCCCTGGTACTTAACCGCCCTTTAACAGAAACAAAATACTCTCTGCCGGCACAGGTAATCAACAGCGGCTTATCAACTCTCAGCCTGATCTCCTGGAGTTTCTCAAAGTCAACATCTATCTTCTGTAAAATTTCCCGGATCCCTGTTGCAAAAATCCGGACAAAATCATCTTTTCCTTTCATGGCCTCACCCCTTTTAACCAATATATGAGGTTGTACATGAAATATACCTTTGGGAAATTTTTTTTTAATCCAGACGCAAAAAAAGCCGTAAAGAGTCTCCTCCTTACAGCTGCATACATTCCTATTCTTTTCTTCTCCCGGAAAAATCCTGTATTTTCTTATATATATCAAAACACAAAAAGGAACGAGCATCAACTATACATCACCTTGTTGATACTCGTTCCTAATGAACTTCAATCATTCTTTTACCTCTTTTTTCATCTTTGTAATCTTATTCGTCGACTTTTCTCAATTACATTTTTCTAAGGTTTTGATTCTACCTTACTTCTCCGTTTAAAACTCTTACATTTTAAACTTCTTTTGTTTAAAATCATCCTGTTTTAAACCTTCTGTTGTTTAAATTCCTCGCTTTCTAAGTTTTCATAAAATTCTTAAACTACTTCTGGATCTGATTATTCATTTCAAACCACTTTGTTAAAATACTTTTTTAAACCTTCGTTCTTTAAGGATTGGATCTTAACTCTTCATCTAAAGCCTCTGGTCATTTACACCCTGATCAAAGATATTAAATTACTTCCTAAAACTCCAATTACTTAAATGATTCGTTTAAATCTTTTACTTCAACTTCAATTGATTAAAACTGCTCACTCAAACCATTTGTTGCTTAATACCTTTTCATTCTTTTTACTTAAATAACTTCTTTTAAACTTCTTCTGTTCAAAACGTTTAACTTTAAACTTTTGATTTAAAAGATTGATACTTCTAAATCGATTTGCTGCATGATTAAAACTTTTTACACCTTAATCACTTGTTTCTTGAGCTCTTAAAACTTTATTTACATTGCTTACAATGTCATCCGTTCTTGGTTACTTCTGTGTTTTACAAAAGCAACTGCGCTTAATATTTTGGTGGTCCGTACCTCTCTTTCTTAGATTCTATCATTCAAATTTACAACTGTTCTTCTTCTGTACTTTGTATTTGGTTTACCACATCTGTATACTGTTTGCTTTCGCTTTAGTTTCTACATTTGCTTATCAACATCTACTTTTCCATCAACTTCACTTTTGTAAATTAAATGTTTCAGATTAAGTTCCCATGGGACTCTCCTCCTTAGTTAATTAAGTTTTAATTAATGGTTTATCTTTTTGTTATCTTTATTATATCCCTCGTCCTTTCATTTGTCAACCACTTTTTTTATATTTTTTTCTATTAATTTTTTATACTTTATTTTTGTATTAATTATCTGATAATTTTAAATTATTCCAACTTTTTGTAATATAGAGCCTGTTTGAAAATTGCTTTCTGAAAGCTGTGTGTCACAGTTTACATGCGAAAAATATTGCTTTTTCCCTTTCCTAACTATATAATAGAAGATAAGTTTAAGCAGTAAAACAAAGAATACAGATCGAAAGAGGTAACTGATTATGAAGAAAAAAGTTGTGATTGCACTTGGTCATAAAGCTCTTGGAACTACGTTTCCGGAACAGAAGGTTGCAGTGAAGAATTCTGCGAAGATTCTTGCTGATTTAGTAGAAGAAGGATGCCAGCTGGTTATTTCACATAGCAATGCTCCCCAGGTTGGAATGATTCATACTGCAATGAATGAATTCGGTAAGGTACATGAAGATTATACCCAGGCACCGATGTCAGTTTGTTCCGCCATGAGTCAGGGATATATCGGATATGATTTGCAGAATGCAATCCGTGCGGAGTTAATTAAACGCGGTATCTTCAATACGGTAAGCACCATTCTCACCCAGGTTCTGGTAGATCCTTATGACGATGCTTTTTATAATCCCGTCAAAGTAATTGGCCGTTATCTGACTGCTGAAGAAGCGGAAGAAGAAGAAAAGAAGGGCAACTATGTAGTAGAGGAGCCTGGAAAAGGCTTCCGCAGAATTGTAGCGGCTCCAAGACCAAAGGATATCATTGAAATCGATGCGATCAAGGCCCTTGTAAATGCAGGCCAGATTGTAATCGCCTGCGGCGGCGGCGGAATCCCCGTACTGGAACAGGGCAGCGAACTGAAAGGTGCCAGCGCAATTATTGAAAAAGATTACACCGCCGGAAAATTAGCGGAACTGATCGATGCTGACGCACTGATTATTTTAACCAATGAAGAATATGTCTGCATTGATTATAAATCTGAAACACCCAAAGAACTCCACCGGATCACCTGTGCAGAGGCGCAGGAACACATTGACCATAAGGAATTTGGTGAAACAGCCATGCTTCCTAAGATCAGGGCTTCCGTGGATTTTGTTGCATCCGGCAATGACCGCAAGGCAATTATCACAAATATGGAACATGCCTGTGATGCTTATCTTGGTAAGACAGGTACGGTTATTACAAAATAATTTTATCAGAAAGGGGCTGTCGGTTAATACCGGTTTTTAAGCCCTTCACTATGAAATAAGAACATCCCGTGGAAATCCAGTACTTTTGAGTACATGGTTTCTGACGGGATTCTTTCTTTTTC
>OKVW01000150.1_pt1 | contig 47013 bp, 39 predicted proteins | sample 1606991 | NCBI WGS metagenome assembly OKVW01 (sample SAMN03281021, study PRJEB24777) | human gut metagenome | isolation source: fecal sample PR177 from 1 month old male Malay infant, vaginal delivered... | reverse complement strand
GTTCTGTGCTTGATGGCACCAAATTTATCGCTGCGGCTGCCCACTATGCCGACGGCGTTGATCCGTGGCACATCCTGCAAACCAGCGGCAGTGATATCAAAAGCGCGATCCCGATGGGCTCGGTGCTGACGCTGCCGGCGACCGGTTCTGAGTCGAATAAAGGCGCAGTGATCTCCCGTAAAACCACGGGTGACAAACAGGCGTTCCATTCTCCGTACGTTCAGCCGGTCTTTGCGGTGCTCGATCCGGTTTACACTTACACCCTACCGCCACGTCAGGTAGCGAACGGCGTGGTGGATGCGTTTGTCCATACCGTTGAGCAGTACGTCACCTACCCGGTCGATGCCAAAATTCAGGATCGTTTCGCAGAAGGCATCCTGTTGACGCTGATTGAAGACGGTCCGAAAGCGCTGCAAGAACCTGAAAATTACGCGGTGCGTGCCAACGTGATGTGGGCGGCAACGCAGGCGCTGAACGGTCTGATTGGCGCGGGTGTGCCGCAGGACTGGGCAACCCATATGCTGGGTCACGAGCTGACCGCCATGCACGGTCTGGATCACGCCCAAACACTGGCGGTGGTTCTTCCTGCCCTGTGGAATGAAAAACGAGATACCAAACGCGCCAAACTGCTGCAGTATGCCGAACGCGTATGGAACATTACTGACGGTTCTGACGATCAGCGCATCGACGCAGCCATTGCGGCGACACGTAATTTCTTCGAACAACTGGGGGTGCCAACTCGCCTGTCTGGTTACGGCCTGGACGGCAGTTCAATCCCGGCGCTGCTGGCGAAACTGGAAGAGCATGGCATGACGCAACTGGGTGAACATAAAGACATTACCCTGGATGTCAGCCGCCGCATTTACGAAGCCGCCCGCTAAGCTTTTTTCACCTCTGGCTTTCGTTTTTGGGCATTTCGTCCAGACTTAAGTCACCCACATCACCGGGGGCTTCCCTCCGGTGATGAGCAAATGAAGGAGGAATAATGGCAAACCCAACCGTAATTAAGCTTCAGGATGGCAACGTAATGCCCCAACTGGGGTTAGGCGTATGGAAAGCCGGTAACGACGAGGTCGTCTCCGCCATTCATAAAGCACTGGAAGTCGGTTACCGGTCTATCGATACCGCTGCCGCTTACAAAAATGAGGACGGCGTTGGCCACGCATTAGCCAGCGCGGGTCTTCCCCGCGATGAGCTGTTCATCACCACCAAACTGTGGAATGACGATCAGAAACGTCCCCGCGACGCATTGATGGAAAGTCTGGAAAAACTCCAGCTCGATTACCTCGATCTGTACCTGATGCACTGGCCGGTTCCGGCAATCGATCACTATGTGGCCGCCTGGGAGGGCATGATCGATCTGCAAAAAGAGGGACTGATTAAAAGCATTGGCGTATGTAACTTCCAGGTCAACCATCTCCAGCGCCTGATTGATGAAACGGGCGTCACGCCAGTGATCAACCAGATCGAACTGCATCCGCTGATGCAACAGCGCCAGCTCCACGCGTGGAATGCGACGCATAAAATTCAGACGGAATCCTGGAGCCCGCTGGCACAGGGCGGCGAGGGCGTGTTCGATCAGAAAATCATCCGCTCCCTGGCAGACAAATACGGAAAAACGCCGGCACAGATTGTCATCCGCTGGCATCTGGATAACGGTCTGGTGGTGATTCCGAAATCCGTCACGCCATCGCGCATCGCGGAAAACTTTGACGTCTGGGATTTCCGCCTCGACAAAGACGAATTAGGTGAAATTGCGAAACTCGATCAGGGCAAACGCTTAGGTCCCGACCCAGACCAGTTTGGCGGCTAATTCCCTTCTCTCATGCCCGGCGTCCCGTCGGGCTTTCTTATTGAAACATTCAGAAACAATTGATACACATTATCCGGTGTATTTTCCCCGACTCTCCATGCAGCATTATCTCCATATAACCTTATAATTATCAATGGTTATTATGCTTTAGCACCAAACCATACTCAATATCTATAGGTGTCAAATCGTGGCGGAAAATAAACCTCAAGGCGTCAAATGGCTCCCATTAATTCTAATTATTATTATTGCAGCCGGACTCTGGCAACTCACCCCACCCACCGGGTTAAGTGCCCCAGCCTGGCATTCGGCAATAATCTTCGTTGCCACGATTGCCTCCATTGTCGCGAAAGTCTTACCGATCGGCGCAGTGGGCATTATCGGGATCACCGTTTTTGCCCTCGCCTATGCCGCAGGGGATAAAACCGCCAGCGGAGCGATTACAACCGCCCTGAGCGAATTAAACAGTTCGCTTATCTGGCTTATCGTCGTCGCGTTTATGATCGCCAGGGGCTTTATCAAAACCGGGCTGGGTCGGCGTATCGCTTTGCAAATGATCCGCCTGCTGGGAAAAAGAACGTTGGGACTCGCCTACGGTCTGGCCTTTGCCGATCTGATCCTCTCCCCGGCCATGCCCAGTAATACAGCCCGCTGCGGCGGCGTTATCTATCCGATTGCGGATTCACTGGCGCGCAGTTTCGATTCTCGCCCGGAAGACGAGTCACGGAGTAAAATTGGCACCTTTCTGATTACCTGCATCGGTAACGTCAACGATGTTACCGCCGCCCTGTTTATGACGGGTTATACCGGCAACCTGCTGGCAGTAAAGCTTGCAGCAAACGCTGGAGTGACGCTGACATGGGGCAGTTGGTTCATGGCTGCACTGTTGCCCTGTCTCGTGTCACTGCTGATGGTTCCCCTGCTGGTTTACTGGCTGACTCGCCCGGAAATCAAACATACTCCTGATGCCCCACAACTGGCACGCAACGAACTCGCGCAAATGGGACGCATGTCACGTGGCGAGTGGCTCATGCTGGGCACCGTCGGCGTACTGCTGATTCTGTGGATTTTTGGCGATGTACTGGGCGTGGATGCTACGACAGCGTCATTCGTGGGTCTCTCCATTCTGCTGTTGAGCGGTGTCCTGAGTTGGGAAGATGTCAAAAGTGAGAAAGGCGCATGGGACACACTTATCTGGTTTGCCGCGCTGTTGATGATGGCGAACCAGTTGAAAAAACTGGGCTTCACCACCTGGTTTGGCAATCTGATTGGTGACAGCCTTGCCAGCACCATGCATGGCACAAGCTGGGTGATTGTCCTGTTATTACTGAATGCGGCCTATTTCTATACCCACTACTTCTTTGCCAGCGGCAATGCGCAGATCGCCGCACTGTATGCTGTTTTTCTTGGTGTGGGGCTGCACCTGAATATTCCGGCTGCGCCAACAGCGCTGATGCTGGCCTTCACCAGCAGTCTGTATTGTTCGCTGACCCAGTATACCCACGCTCGCGGCCCCATTTTATTTGGCGCCGGATACGTGCCAACGGGCGTCTGGTGGCGGACAGGTTTCGTCATTAGCCTCTTTAATCAGGCGGTGTTTTTGATCGTCGGTCTGGCGTGGTGGAAAGCGTTAGGGTTGTATTAAGACAAAAAAAGCGGCCAAAGTAGCCTGAATTCCTGATATGCAGATAAAGGCCCGGTCGGTCCAAAATGACCGGGCCTTTAATGTTAACGTCCCGCCACTTTACCGCGTTTTTTATTGGCAGCAGGCGTCTGGCGTTGATGCGCCACCGGCGTATGTTTGGTCAATGCCGGACGGGTATGGCGATTCTGCCGACGCGCTTCACGCATCTCTTCCAGCGTCGGTGCCGGCACCAGACATTCGCGGCGTCCACCTATCAGGTGTTTTTTACCCATCTCTTCCAGCGCCTGGCGGATCAGCGGCCAGTTAGCCGGATCGTGATAACGCAGTAAGGCTTTATGCAGACGTCGCTGCTTATCGCCCTTCGGCACCACCACATCTTCACTCTTATAACCAATTTTACCCAGCGGGTTTTTGCCGGTGTAATACATGGTTGTCGAGTTTGCCAGCGGCGATGGGTAGAAGTTTTGTACCTGATCGAGACGGAAACGATGTTTCTTCAGCCACAGCGCCAGGTTCACCATATCTTCGTCGCGCGTTCCAGGGTGCGCGGAAATGAAATACGGGATCAGATACTGCTCTTTGCCTGCCTGTTTCGAATAGAGATCGAACAACTCTTTAAAGCGGTCATAGCTCCCCATGCCCGGCTTCATCATCTTCGACAGCGGCCCCTCTTCCGTATGCTCCGGCGCAATCTTCAGATAGCCACCCACATGGTGCGTCGCCAGTTCTTTGATATAGCGCGGATCTTCCACGGCAATGTCGTAACGCACCCCGGAGGCGATCAGGATCTTCTTGATACCTTTCAGATCGCGCGCGCGACGGTACAGATTGATCGTCGGCTCGTGGTTGGTATCCATATGCGGGCAAATATCCGGATAAACGCACGACAGGCGGCGGCAGGTCTGTTCCGCGCGCGGTGACTTACAGCGCAGCATATACATGTTGGCTGTTGGTCCGCCGAGATCGGAGATCACTCCGGTAAAGCCAGGAACCGTGTCGCGGATTGCTTCAATCTCATTGATGATCGAATCTTCAGAGCGGCTCTGAATAATGCGCCCTTCATGTTCGGTGATCGAACAGAACGAACAGCCGCCGAAGCAGCCGCGCATGATGTTGATCGAAAAGCGGATCATCTCGTAAGCCGGAATGCGGCTGTTACCATAGGCCGGGTGTGGTACACGCTTGTACGGCAAGGCAAAAACGCTGTCCATCTCTTCGGTTGAAAGCGGGATCGCCGGCGGATTAATCCAGATATAGCGATCGCCATGCTTTTGCATCAGCGCGCGCGCACAACCCGGGTTGGTTTCATGATGCAGGATACGCGAGGCGTGGGCGTACAGCACTTTATCGCCCTTCACTTTTTCGAAAGACGGCAGCAGAACGTAGGTTTTTTCCCACGGTTTTGGACGCGGCGGCTGCACGGTAACGGCTTTCGCCTCCTGCTTTTTCGGTGCGACCGGTTTGTTGTCAGCGCACGGCAAATCTTCACCATACGGATGCGGGATTGGGTCGATTTTTCCCGGCGTGTCCAGGCGCGTCGAATCGACACCGCTCCAGCCAGGCAGCGCTTCTTTCACCATAATGGCGGTGTTACGCACATCGCGGATTTGGTCGATGGTTTCGCCCATCGCCAGTCGGTGCGCCACTTCCACCAGCGGACGCTCGCCGTTGCCGAACATCAGCATGTCGGCTTTGGAATCCACCAGCACCGAACGGCGCACAGTATCCGACCAGTAATCATAATGCGCGGTACGGCGCAGACTGGCTTCGATCCCTCCGAGGATCACCGGCACGTCTTTCCAGGCCTCTTTACAGCGTTGGGTATAGACAAGCGTGGCGCGATCCGGGCGTTTGCCCGCCACGTTATCCGGGGTGTAAGCATCGTCATGGCGCAGGCGGCGATCGGCGGTATAGCGGTTAATCATCGAGTCCATGTTGCCGGCAGTGACGCCGAAGAACAGGTTCGGCTTGCCCAGACGCATAAAATCGTCTTTGCTGTTCCAGTCCGGCTGGGCGATAATCCCCACGCGAAAGCCCTGCGCTTCCAGCATACGGCCGCAAATTGCCATGCCAAAGCTGGGATGATCAACGTATGCATCGCCGGTAACCAGAATGATGTCGCAGCTATCCCAGCCAAGTTGGTCCATTTCGTCGCGTGACATCGGCAAAAACGGTGCCGGGCCAAAACAGGCCGCCCAGTACTGAGGCCAGGAGAAGAGATCTCTGTCTGGCTGGATCAGGGATATTGCGCTCATAGTGCTTCCAGAATTGGTAAAAAAATAATCAAAGGCCGGGGATTATACGCTGTATGTCGGCAAGAAATGAAGTGCAGTCTGAGCCAGACGAGTAGAAAGATTTAATAAGTTGTTAAATTTTACTACGCTCATTTTGAGAGATCATTATTAACGCCATGCCGACCAGTTGAAGTCACTCTTTATCGGCGGGGGATTATTCATTGCGACTCAACGATTCACTGCATATTTCTCAGTTACGGGTTGTTGTTCACCTTTGTGGATTTTTGGTTCTTCTTTACAGCTTTTCCATGCTGCCACCGATGGCCATCGCTTTGTTGAATAAAGAGCGGAGCTTTTTCGCTTTTTTTAGCACATTCATGACGTTCTTTACCCTCGGAGGCGGCGCCTGGCTGGCCACCAGGCATGCGGGTATTCAACTTCGAACCCGGGATGGCTTCGTCATTATCGTTCTGTTCTGGCTGCTGTTTTCGCTTATCAGCGCGATGCCAATGTGGATGGACGATAGCTTAAATCTCTCCTTTGCCGATGCGTTGTTTGAAGGGGTTTCAGGCATAACCACCACCGGCGCAACCGTGATTGACAACGTCAGCGCCTTGCCGAAATCGTATCTTTATTATCGGGCCCAGCTCAATTTTATTGGCGGCCTGGGGGTTATTGTCCTCGCCGTGGCGGTGTTACCGCTGCTGGGTATCGGCGGCATGAAGCTGTATCAGTCTGAAATGCCGGGTCCCTTTAAAGAAGAACGCCTTACGCCGAGGCTGGCTGATACCGCACGTACGCTATGGCTAACCTATGTCGTTTTAGGTCTTATCTGTACTCTGGCTTATTGGGTTGCCGGGATGTCGTTTTTCGACGCCTTATGCCACGGGCTGTCTACAGTCTCTCTCGGCGGATTTTCTACCCGCAGTGAGAGCATCGGCTTTTATAACAGCCACGCTATTGAGCTGGTCGCCGGGCTGTTTTCACTGCTGTCGGCGTTTAACTTCACCCTCTGGTACGTTGCTATCGTGAAACGCACCTTCAAGCCCTTTCGTCGTAATGCCGAATTGCGTTTCTTTCTGCTTATTGCGCTGGTTGTCACCCTCATCGCTACCTGGCAGGTGTGGCGGGCGGGCATGTACGGAATAACGGACAGTCTGGTGCATGCCTTTTTTCTCGCCAGTTCCATGCTGACAGATAATGGCCTCTCGACCGCGGATTACGCACAGTGGCCCTCGCACACGATCTTCATGCTGCTCAGCGCCAGTTTTTTCGGCGGTTGTGTGGGTTCGACCTGCGGGGGGATTAAGATGTTGCGCTTTTTGATTATGTTCAAGCAGTGCCGTCAGGAGTTACACCAGCTCGCCCATCCTCGTGCTCTACTAAATATCAAAGTGGGTAACAGCGTAGTAAACGACCGCGTGGTTCGTTCGGTATGGAGCTTTTTCTTTCTCTACGTTTTATTTACCAGCTTTTTTATCTGGGCGCTCAATCTGATGGGCTACGATCTCTTCTCCTCATTCGCCACCGTCGCCGCCTGCATAAATAATATGGGGCTGGGATTTGGCGTCACCGCAACGACGTTTGGTACATTGAATGAGGAGGCAAAGCTGCTGATGTGCGCGGCGATGAGCATGGGGCGTCTGGAGATTTACCCCATTCTGATCCTATTCTCACGCATGTTCTGGCGGGCATGACGGAAACTCCGGCGCATTACGGCGCAGGATTCACCAGAATCTGGCCGATGGAACCCCGGTCCGCCATTTCCAGCGTCTGGCTGTTGAAGTAGAACGGGAAATGCGCCCAGGACGGCTGTCCGTAATACACCAGCAGTTCCACTTGTCCATCCACCCAGACGGTGTCTTTCCAGCCGCGATCTTCCGGGAAGGGCATCGCGCCATTGACGTTTCGCACGAGAAACGACACCCCTTCGATGTGGAATGACTGCGGCATATCGGCACGCACCGTCCAGCGCTCCCAGGAGCCTTGCTGGGCGGTCACATCAATGCGGCTCACATCCCACAATTGTCCGTTAATGCCCGGGTCGTCGCCGAGGCTGATATCACGACTGCGAATTGGCGTGCCGCTCAGGATTTCGCCCGGTAGCAGACGCATCGGCAGATTGTCAGTCACCAGCGGCAACAGGCCAGTGGGGCGCAGCGTCAGCACCAGCGTGGAAACCAGAATGCTCGACGGCTCAAAGAAACCGCGGATCCGGTCGACAATGCTTGCCGCTTCGCCACAGGTAATCGACACTTCATCGCCGTTGGTCATATCGACGAGGATTTCACGGCGCTCGCCTGGGGCCAGCGACAGTTGCTTCACCGAAACTGGCGCAGGTAAAAAGCCCTGATCGCCTGAAATCACATGCAGCGCACGGCCATCGCTCATCTGTAACTGATAACGGCGCGAATTTGAGGCGTTCAGCAAACGCAGACGTACCCAACCCCGGGAGACGTCCACGTAAGGACTTTGCGCGCCGTTGACCAACAGCGTATCGCCGACAAAGCCGCCGCTGCCAGGCTCGCTGTACTCCGGCGACCCAAAGTTATCCAGCCGCTTATCCTGAATAATAATCGGGAAGTCGTCGACGCCGTAATGGTTGGGAATCGGCAGTGATTTACTGACGTCGTCTTCCACCAGCCACATCCCGGCAAGACCGTTATAAACCTGCTGAGCGGTTCGGTTTGGCGTATTAGCGTGATACCACAAGGTGGCGGCGCTCTGGCGGATAGGCAATACAGGCGCCCAGTCCGCGTTTGGCGACATCATCCGCGCCGGACCGCCCATCAACGGCCCAGGCACCTGTAAACCAGCGATGGTCATCGAGACGTTCTCGGCCAGACGGTTACTGTAAATCAGCTTAACGTCATCCCCTTTCCAGACGCGGATCGTCGGTCCCAGGTAACGCCCGTTAATGCCCCACACTGGCGCGCGCGTGCCCGGGGTAAATGACCAGTGCGTACGTTGCAGCGTCATGAACAGCGGCTGGCCCCGACGTGACTCCAGCAGTGGCGGAACGGGCAGCGGCTGTTGCTGACCGGCAGCATGGGCCCTCAGCGGAACGGCACCTGCACAGAGTGCAATTCCCGATGCCTGAATAAACTGACGCCGACTGAGTGACATATAAGCTCCATGTAAAACTGGCTAAATAACGCGCGAGAAATCATTTCCCACAATACTGACGGACAACTCAAACTTTGCCAGCGGCTTCCCGTTCGGCAACTTCTTTGTCGAGTTCAGCAATCTTTTGTTCCATTAGCGAACGGCAATGGGCGGCCAGTTCACGCACCTGATCTTTGCCATACTGACTGACATCCACAGGCGGCAGCATCTCGACAATCACCAGACCATTCTTAAGACGGTTGAGTTTAATTTTATTCGAGGTGTTGGAAACGCACACAGGAATAATCGGGACGCCAGCAGCAATCGCGGCATGAAACGCGCCGGTTTTAAAGGGCAGCAGACCGCGTCCACGGCTACGGGTGCCTTCCGGAAACATCCAGATAGAAATACGGCGCTTTTTAAAATGGTTCACCACTTCAGCAATGGTGCCGTGCGCCTTCGCCCGGTTGTTACGGTCGATAAGCAGGTTCCCGGTCAGCCAGTAGAGTTGGCCAAAAAACGGGATCCACAGCAGGCTTTTCTTCCCGACCGTCACCGTTGGCGGCTGAACGATATTCGCGGCCGTCACCATATCGTAGTTATTTTGATGGTTAGCGATATAGATAGCGTTGCCATAGCTTTCGGCATCCGCAGGTTTGCGGCACTCCACCTTCAGACCGAACAACGGCGCCAGACGACCAAACATGTGGCCGAAGGTAGCAACATGTTTTGGGTTACGCGGGCTGAACAGGCAGTAAACAGAGCCGAAAACACAAACCAGAATGGAGTAAATAACAGTAATAATAAATCGAAAAATAAATAGCATAACAACCTCTGAAGGCCTAAGAGCCCGGGATTCTACGTCACCTGCTGTCAGCAGGTTAGGGTATTGTTAATGTGGCTCTCTGGAAAACTGTATTGTTAATCGCTACTCACGAATAAACAACGGTTTTACGGGAAAATTTACTGTCATCCGGCAGGAACGAAGGCACGTCCCTTGTGGACGGGAACGTCTTATCCGGTCCACAATGGGCATCTGCGTAGGCCGGATAAGGCAAAGCCGCCATCCGGCATTTCACGCAAATTACTCTTCGCTGTCACCCTGAGCGGCGGAGCGCGGCGAATCAATGTCGATACGATCGATTCGTTGCAGGCCGCGCATCAATGTGCCACGACGACCACGTTCACCGCTCACTTTCTGCAACTCTTCAGGACGCAGTTTGATCTTACGTTTACCCACGTGAATGGTGAGCGTACTTTGCGGCGGCAGAACGTACAATAACGCCAGCGCATCTTCGCCACGCGCCGCTTCCGCAGAAGGGATGTTGATGATCTTGTTCCCTTTGCCTTTCGACAACTGCGGCAGATCGCTTACCGGGAACATCAGCATGCGCCCGGCCTGTGTAATAGCCAGTAGCATGTCCGTTTCATCTTCAATCACCACCGGCGGCATGACGTGGGCATTTTCCGGAAGCGTAATCAACGTCTTACCGGCACGGTTACGCGCCACCAGATCGCTGAAGGTACAGACAAAACCGTAACCCGCATCCGACGCCATCAGCAGTTTCTGCTCATCGCCTTCCATCAGCATATGCTCAACGGTCGCCCCCGGCGGCAACGTCAGCTTACCGGTCAACGGTTCGCCCTGACCGCGCGCCGACGGCAGCGTTATCGGGTCAATGGCGTAGCTGCGTCCGGTGGTATCAATAAATACCACCGGCTGATTGCTCTTACCTTTCACCGCCGCTTTAAAGCTATCGCCAGCCTTATAGTTCAACCCCTGAGCGTCAATATCGTGGCCTTTGGCGCTACGTACCCAGCCCATCTGCGACAACACGATGGTAACTGGCTCAGACGGCAGCATGTCGTGTTCGCTCATCGCTTTCGCTTCTTCACGCTCATGCAGCGGCGAACGGCGGTCATCACCATAGGCATCGGAATCCGCCTGCAGCTCTTTTTTCAGCAGCGTATTCATTTTGCGCTCAGACGCGAGAATGCCCTGAAGCTGATCGCGTTCTTTTGCCAGCTCATCCTGCTCGCCGCGGATCTTCATCTCTTCCAGTTTGGCGAGATGGCGCAGTTTCAGTTCGAGAATCGCCTCAGCCTGCGTTTCGGTGATGCCAAAACGCGACATCAGCGCCGGCCTGGGTTCATCTTCCGTCCGGATTATCTCAATCACTTCGTCGATGTTGAGAAACGCCACCAGCAAACCTTCGAGGATATGCAGGCGTTTAAGGACTTTTTCCAGACGATAGTTCAGACGGCGGCGTACCGTATCACGACGGAACGCCAGCCATTCAGTGAGGATCTCCAGCAGGTTTTTCACCGCCGGACGACCGTCCAGACCAATCATGTTGAGGTTAATACGATAGCTCTTTTCCAGATCGGTCGTGGCGAACAGGTGATTCATCACCTGCTCCATATCCACGCGATTGGAACGCGGCACGACCACCAGACGAGTCGGGTTTTCGTGATCGGATTCGTCACGCAGATCGTCAACCATGGGCAGCTTTTTATTGCGCATCTGCGCCGCGATTTGCTCCAGCACGCGCGCGCCGGAAACCTGGTGCGGCAGCGCGGTAATTACCACCGCGCCGTCTTCTTTCTTCCACACCGCGCGCATGCGCACGGATCCGCGTCCGTTTTCATAAATCTTACGAATTTCGGCGCGAGAGGTAATGATTTCCGCTTCGGTAGGAAAATCCGGCCCCTGGACAATATCTAACAACTGATCCAGCGAGGTTTTCGGCTCTTCAATCAGGGTAATAGCGGCTTTCGCCACTTCACGCAGGTTGTGCGGCGGAATATCCGTCGCCATACCCACTGCGATACCGGTTGTACCGTTCAGCAGGATATTCGGCAAACGCGCAGGCAGCATCTTCGGCTCCTGCATCGTTCCGTCAAAGTTTGGCACCCAGTCCGCGGTTCCCTGTCCGAGTTCGCCCAGCAGCACTTCGGCGTATTTTGACAAACGGGATTCGGTATAACGCATCGCCGCGAACGATTTCGGATCGTCCGGTGCCCCCCAGTTTCCCTGTCCATCCACCAGTGGATAGCGGTAAGAGAACGGCTGCGCCATCAGCACCATGGCTTCATAGCAGGCGCTGTCGCCATGCGGATGGTATTTACCCAGCACGTCACCGACGGTACGGGCAGATTTCTTAAATTTGGCGCTGGCATTCAGCCCCAGCTCTGACATCGCATACACGATGCGGCGCTGAACGGGTTTCAGACCATCACCAATAAACGGCAACGCCCGGTCCATGATGACGTACATGGAATAGTTCAGATAGGCGTTTTCCGTGAATTCATGCAGCGCAAGGCGCTCTGCCATATCGCTCATTTATCGTGATTCCTCAACTGTAAGCCCGCCAGATACCCGGTATCTTTTCAGGCAATATTGCCGCAGATACTACCTTATCTCACGCGTTGAGTCACAAAGAAAAGGGCCGCGAACGCGGCCCTGATGGGGATTATTTATTCACTTTATTGATTTGCTTCACGTCGATTTCAACGGAATTCCAGTCTTTGTCCACTTCGCCCTGAATTTCAACGGTATCCTGCGGGGTGACCGTCACGCCATTCCAGCGTTTATGATCGATATCGACATTGATAGTGCCCGTTGCGTCTTTAAACAGGTAGAGATCATCGGACAGACGTTTAACGATGTTGCCACGCAGCGTCACCCACGTATCATCACGCATGGATTTCGCACTTTCTACCGTTGCGCTGCTGCCGTTAGGTCCGACAAAGCCGCCGTTCTGCGTTTGCGTTTGTGTCTCAGTCGGGCCGGAAAATCCACCCTGTTGCGCTGCCAAAGCCGGTGTTGAACAAAGCGCCATAACAGTAATAATTGCAGCCAGTTTCTTCATGATTTTTTTCTCCCTTTGATGTGATTACCCCTTCATTAAACACGGCAATTCTTAACGAGTTCTTAAGGCAAAAAAAAGTATTGTTTTTGCTGTACATCACCGGTGACATCAGGGTTTACTTGCCTTTATTACGGCTGACGCAGGGATGAAAACATGCGAATTTTACTGGTTGAAGACGATACGTTAATTGGCGACGGTATTAAAACAGGATTGAGTAAAATGGGTTTTAGCGTCGACTGGTTTACCGACGGTCGTCAGGGGAAAGAAGCGCTCTACAGCGCCCCTTACGATGCGGTGATCCTCGACCTCACGCTTCCGGGAATGGACGGTCGTGACATCCTGCGCGACTGGCGCGAACAGGGAAAACGAGAACCGGTGCTGATCCTCACGGCCCGCGATGCGCTGGCCGAACGCGTTGAGGGACTTCGCCTCGGCGCGGATGATTACCTGTGTAAACCTTTCGCCCTGATTGAAGTCGCCGCCAGACTGGAAGCGCTGATGCGCCGCGCCAACGGCCAGGCCAGCAGCGAACTGCGCCACGGGCAAGTAACCTTAAATCCAGCCAATCTGGTCGCGACGCTGGCGGGCGAACCCTTAGCGCTAAAACCCAAAGAATTTGCGCTTCTGGAATTGCTCATGCGCAATGCCGGGCGCGTGCTGCCGCGCAAACTCATTGAAGAGAAGCTGTATAACTGGGACGAAGAGGTCACCAGTAATGCTGTTGAAGTTCACGTTCATCATCTGCGACGCAAACTGGGCAGCGACTTCATTCGCACCGTTCACGGTATCGGCTATACGCTCGGCGAGGTAGCACAGTGACTCGGCGACTTAGCCTGCGCGTCAGGCTGACCCTTATTTTTCTGATTCTGGCGGCAATCACCTGGGCGGCATCCAGTTTTGTGGCCTGGAAAAAAACCACCGACAAGGTTGATGAACTGTTTGATACCCAACTGATGCTCTTCGCCAAGCGGCTGATTACGCTTGATATCAATGAACTGAATGCGACTGAGCGGATGGCGCATACGCCGAAAAAATTCAAACACGGTCACGTCGATGATGATGCATTAACCTTCGCCGTCTATACCACCGACGGCAAGATGGTGCTCCATGACGGTGACAACGGTCAGGACATCCCCTACAGCTACCGCCGGGAAGGATTTGATAACGGGAAGCTCAACGACGATAACGATCTGTGGCGTTTTATCTGGCTCACGTCAGCCGATGGCAAATATCGCATCGTGGTCGGTCAGGAGTGGGAATACCGTGAAGATATGGCGCTGGCGATTGTAACAGCCCAGTTAGTCCCGTGGCTTATCGCCCTGCCGCTGATGTTACTAATTTTGATTATACTGCTGCACCGGGAACTCCTGCCGCTGAAAAAGCTGGCGCAGGCGTTACGCTTACGCGACCCGGAGTCCAGCGAACCGCTCAGTTCGCAAGGGGTGCCAAGCGAAGTCCGCCCCTTAGTGGAATCCCTTAACCAGCTCTTTAGCCGTACTCATAACATGATGGTGCGCGAGCGCCGTTTTACGTCAGATGCCGCCCATGAACTGCGCAGCCCGCTCGCGGCGCTGAAAGTGCAGACCGAGGTGGCGCAACTGTCTGGCGATGACCCGCAGGCTCGTGAGAAGGCGTTGCTTCAGATGCACGCGGGGATCGAGCGCGCCACCCGGCTTGTTGACCAGCTCCTGACGCTCTCCCGTCTTGACTCGCTGGACAACTTGCAGGATGTGGCGACACTTTCGCTTGCAGACGTTCTCCAGTCCGCCGTGATGGATATCTGGCAACCCGCCCGCCAGGCGCAAATCGACGTGCGTTTGCAGATCAATGCGCAGAATGTGACGCGCACCGGGCAGCCGCTGCTGCTGAGTCTGCTGGTGCGTAATCTGCTGGATAATGCCATCCGTTACAGCCCGAAAGGTAGCGTGGTTTATGTCACCCTTGATGCGAATCGTTTTACTGTCCGGGATAACGGTCCTGGCGTCACACCTGAAGCGATGGCCCACATTGGCGAACGGTTTTATCGCCCACCAGGCCAGCAGGTGACCGGCAGTGGCCTGGGCTTGTCGATCGTCCGACGTATCGCCGCCCTGCACGGTATGACGGCCTCATTCGGTAATGCGCCAGAGGGCGGTTTTAGCGCCACCGTGCAGTGGTAGCGACCATTATTGCAGTATGCGCAAAAGACTTTGCACATTTTGCTAATTTCACCGTACCGTCCGTTGGCGTAAAATTGGCCGCAAACGCATTCTCCGGAGAAAAAAATGAGCAACATCCTGATTATCAACGGCGCAAAAAAATTCGCCCACTCCAATGGTCAACTGAATGACACGTTGACAGAAGTCGCAGACGGTACGCTGCGCGATCTCGGACACAGCGTCAGAATCGTCCGTGCGGATGGCGAATACGACGTGAAAGACGAAGTGCAGAACTTCGTTTGGGCTGATGTGGTGATCTGGCAGATGCCCGGCTGGTGGATGGGGGCGCCGTGGACCGTGAAAAAATACATTGATGATGTGTTTACGGAAGGTCACGGCACGTTATACGCCAGCGATGGCCGTACCCGTTCAGACGCCTCGAAAAAATACGGTTCCGGCGGCCTGGTTCAGAGAAAAAAATATATGCTTTCTCTGACCTGGAACGCCCCAATGGAAGCGTTCACCGAGAAAGATCAGTTCTTCCACGGCGTAGGCGTAGATGGCGTTTATTTGCCGTTCCATAAGGCGAACCAGTTCCTCGGAATGGAAGCGCTGCCAACCTTTATCACCAATGACGTCATCAAAATGCCGGATGTTCCGCGCTCCATTGCAGAATATCGCGAGCATCTGAACGCGATTTTTGGTTAACTGGTCATCTGGAATTAGAAGGAGTTAACCATGCTTACCGTCATTGCTGAAATCCGCACTCGTCCAGGTCAACATCACCGTCAGGCGGTGCTGGATCAGTTTGCGAAAATCGTTCCAACCGTGCTGAAAGAAGAAGGCTGCCACGGCTACGCGCCGATGGTGGATCATGCGGCTAACGTGAGTTTTCAGACCACAGCGCCAGATTCAATCGTGATGATTGAACAGTGGGAAAGCATCGCGCATCTTGAAGCGCACCTGCAGACCCCGCATATGAAAGCTTACAGCGAAGCCGTTAAAGGCGATGTGCTGGAAATGAGTATTCGTATTCTGGAATCGGGTATTTAAGCGTACCGCATAGCGCCGGGTCGACAAGCGATGCCTGACCCGGCAAAGCGCTGTCAGGGCAGCGCTTTTTTCAGTCTCCGCACGGCTTCTTCAAGTTCATCCGCCGTCGGGGTGGCGAAAGACATACGCAGCGTCCGTTTGTCCGGACGATCGCTGTAGAAAAACTCTCCCGGAACAAAGACCACTTTTTCCTGCAAGGTGCGCGAGAGCCATACCGTGGTATCAAAATCGTAACGGAACGAGCCCCACAGGAACATCCCGCCCTGCGGCATATGGAAAGCGATATGCTCGCCCAGTTCGCTACGCATTGCATCCGCAAGGACATTGCACTTCTCGCGGTAGGCCTGACGTATTAACTGAATCTGTTCCGCCAGACGCCCTAATGACAGATAACTGGCCGCCATCGCCTGGGAGTGCGCACTGGTATGCAAATCAGTCGCCTGTTTAACGATGGTCGCTTTTTGCCGGATCCACTCAGGTAAAACCACCCAACCGACACGCAACCCGGGCGCCAGAATTTTGGAGAAGGTTGAAGTGTAAATCACGTGTTCCGGACAACCGGCGTCTTCGGCGTGCTGAAAAAGCGTTTTATAGGTCTTGTCGGTAAAATTGATCTCGCCATAGGGATCATCTTCGATGATGACAAAATCATGCTGCTTCGCGAGTTGAACCAGCTTCTGCCGGCGGGCATCACTCAGAACGACGCCGCCAGGGTTACCAAAGGTCGGCACGATGTACACGACTTTGATCGTGTGGCGTTGTAACAAGACTTCCAGCTCGTCAACGATCATGCCGTCTTTATCGGTTCCGACAGACAATATATCGGCCTGAGACAACTGCAAAACCTGTAATGCGGCAAGGTAGGTCGGGCGTTCGACCACCACTTTATCACCCGGATTGACCAGCGTTCTTGCCAGAATATCCAGTGACTGCTGGGAACCATTGGTCACCAGAATCGCCTCCGGTGACGCCTGGATGCCACGTCCCCGGCATAGCTGGCTGATTGCCTCGCGCAGAGGCGGGAAACCTTCACTCAGACCATACTGGAACGCGTCCAGAAACTGCGTTTCCATCATTGTGCGTGTGGCGATTTCCAGACCGGCCTTATCAAACAGTTCCGGGCTGGGAATACCGCCGCCCAGCGAAATCACCCCGGGCATTTTGCTGTGTTTGAGTAATTCCCGAATCGCAGAGGGTTTAAGGGCATCAACGCTCTTAGCCAGATGTGTGTTGTTCATCGTGTTTCCTTGTTATGTTTTTGGCGTCCATCCCCGGCAACGTGCCACAATCTGTCGACATAGCCGGAAGAGCGCATAAACGCCCACGCCGGCTAACAGATGATTACCCGTCGATATCCGCGAGATCGCCTTTTTCTTGCAGCCAGTTACGACGGTCTTCGGAACGTTTCTTCGCCAGCAGCATATCCATCATCGCATTGGTACGCTGATCGTCTTCATCGTCGATAATGAGCTGGACTAAACGGCGGGTGTTGGGATCAAGCGTGGTTTCCCGCAACTGCATCGGGTTCATTTCACCCAGCCCTTTAAAGCGCTGTACGTTCGGCTTGCCTTTCTTACGCTTCAACTGTTCCAGTACGCCCGCTTTCTCTTCTTCCGTCAGCGCGTAATACACTTCTTTGCCCAGATCGATACGGTATAACGGCGGCAGGGCGACATAGACGTGTCCGTGCTTCACCAGCGTGCGGAAATGCTTCACAAACAGCGCGCAAAGCAGCGTGGCAATGTGCAAACCATCGGAGTCCGCATCCGCGAGAATACAGATCTTGCCGTAGCGTAGCTGGCTCAGGTCGTCGCTGTCCGGATCGATACCGATCGCCACAGAAATATCGTGGACTTCCTGCGAGGCCAGGACTTCATCCGAAGAGACTTCCCAGGTATTCAGGATCTTACCCTTAAGCGGCATGATCGCCTGATATTCACGGTCGCGCGCCTGTTTCGCAGAGCCGCCCGCCGAGTCCCCTTCCACGAGGAACAGTTCCGTACGATTGAGATCCTGGGCGGTACAGTCCGCCAGTTTTCCCGGCAGTGCCGGCCCGCTGGTCAGCTTTTTACGCACCACTTTCTTCGCCGCACGCAGTCGACGCTGAGCGCTGGAAATCACCATTTCCGCCAGCAGTTCCGCAGACTGCACGTTCTGGTTCAGCCACAGACTAAAGGCATCTTTCACCACGCCAGAAACAAATGCCGCGCACTGACGCGAAGAGAGACGCTCTTTGGTCTGCCCGGCGAACTGCGGATCCTGCATTTTGACCGACAGCACATAAGCGCAGCGATCCCAGATATCTTCTGCCGAGAGCTTCACGCCACGTGGCAAAATGTTGCGGTATTCGCAGAACTCGCGCATCGCGTCGAGCAGCCCCTGACGCAGGCCGTTAACGTGCGTCCCGCCCTGCATCGTTGGGATCAGGTTAACGTAGCTTTCAGTCAACAGTTCGCCGCCTTCCGGCAGCCACAGCAGCGCCCAGTCAACGGCTTCGGTATCACCGGCAAAATTGCCGATGAACGGTTTTTCAGGCAGCGTTGGCAGACCATTGACCGCTTCGCCCAGATAGTCGTTCAGACCATCCTGATAGCACCAGCGCTGTTCGCTATTGTTGACTTCATCTTTAAAGGTGATTTCCACGCCAGGACACAGCACGGCTTTGGCTTTTAGCACGTGCGTCAGGCGGGAGACGGAAAAACGTGGACTATCGAAAAAAGTTTCGTCCGGCCAGAAATGAACGCTGGTGCCGGTGTTGCGCTTACCGCATGTCCCGACAACCTGCAGATCCTGCACCTTCTCGCCGTTCTCAAAGGCAATGTTATATATCTGCCCATCACGACGCACATTCACTTCAACGCGCTTCGACAAGGCGTTGACCACTGAGATGCCCACGCCATGCAGACCACCCGAGAACTGGTAGTTCTTGTTCGAGAACTTCCCGCCCGCATGCAGTCGACAAAGGATCAGTTCCACCGCGGGAACGCCCTCTTCCGGGTGAATATCCACAGGCATCCCGCGACCATCATCAATGACTTCGAGCGATTGATCGGCGTGCAGAATGACATCCACACGTTTTGCGTGGCCTGCCAGTGCTTCATCCACACTGTTATCAATCACTTCCTGCCCAAGATGGTTGGGGCGGGTCGTATCCGTGTACATCCCTGGGCGACGGCGTACCGGCTCAAGCCCAGTGAGTACCTCAATGGCATCAGCGTTATAAGTTTGCGTCATGGTTTCAATAGCAGTTCGAAAAGATTGTCAGCAACTGTGCAGTCCAAGGAAATCGACAATCGGGTTGAAATAATCTTCAAAGCCCGTAAATGCATGGTTTCCGCCTTCAATAACAGTCTGGCGGCAAGAGGCGTAATACGCCACTGCCTGGCGGTAATCCAGCACTTCATCACCCGTCTGTTGCAGCAACCAGATTAAATCCGGCGCTTCCAGCGGGTCAATCTGCATGACTTTAAGATCGTAAATATGGCGTGACTCTAGCACATATTGCTGCCCCGTGTAGGGGTTCTCGTTCTGACCCAGATAGTCGGTCAGGAGTTCAAACGGCCGAACCGCTGGGTTTACCACAACGGCGGGTAGCATAAAGCACTGCGACAACCAGGTGGCGTAATATCCGCCTAAAGAAGACCCCACCACGCCCAGCGGCGCGCCGCCGTGTTCCAGCACGATAGATTCCAGCATTTCTGCCGCCTCGGCCGGATAGGGCGGCAGTTGAGGCACAATCATCTCGACCTGCGGATGCTGTTCATTCAGCCAGTTTTTCAACAGGCAGGCTTTCGCGGAACGGGGCGAACTATTAAAGCCGTGGAGATAAAGGAGCGTAGACATCAGTAGCCTTCAGACGCAGTATCAGGTCGGAATTCGGAGCCCTGTAAACGACAGACTTCCGTTTTCAACGTCCCGTCGGCAAACAGCTCCAGCGTGCGCCAGCCCGGCCCGATAGTATCCAGGGTAAAGTTTGCGCAATGGGGTTTAAACTGTACGCAGGTTGAGGGGGTCGCCAGCAAACGGCGGCCATTCCAGTCGAGATCGAGCTCCTGATGAATGTGCCCGCACAGCAGATGCTTCACGCGTGGGAAGTTCACCAGGATGTTATCAAGTTCCGCCGCGTTGCGCAGACTGTGTTGATCCAGCCAGCTACATCCTGCGGGCATCGGGTGATGATGCAGAAGCAGCAGCGTGTGGCGTTCAGGCGCTTCGGCCAGTTTACGCTCCAGCCATTCAAGCTGGAATTCACTGAGTTCACCGTGGGGCACGCCGAAAACCTGACTGTCCAACAGCAGGATTTGCCACTGGTCGCCAATAATGATCCGTTTTGCAGGGGAGATCCCCGCCTCTTGCAGCGCGCTGTACATCGCCGGCTGAAAATCATGGTTGCCAGGCAACCAGACACAGGGCGCACGAAAACTTGCGATACCTTCAGCAAAATGCTGATAGGCCGCAGCGGTTTGATCCTGCGCTAAATCGCCTGTCGCCACGATCAGATCGTATTCCTGCCTGTCGGCATGAATCGCATTCAACACGGCCTGGTAGCTTTCCCAGGTGTTTACGCCCAACAGCGTTTCGTGCTTTTCGGCAAACAGGTGAGTATCAGTAATTTGTAAGATCCTGACCCTGGCCTCACCAGCCAGAGGAAGGTTTAACAGGCTTTCCAAATGGTGTCCTTAGGTTTCACGACGCTAGTAAACCGGAATCGCCATCGCTCCATGTGCTAAACAGTATCGCAGCCAGTCGGCCAGAAACTGATTAATTTGATGCTTTTCGTCGCGTTGATGCAACTTTTTATTTGGATAATCATACCGTGCTTTGAAGCGAAAGATCTGCTGACTTGAACACACTTCGGCGACCATCGCGTCATGATAAAGCCGAACCGTCAGCGATGGCAGGCTCCAGTAGGTGATGGTCGGCGCGGTCTGCTCGATCGTCACCAGCGTCGTATATCGGGTCGATTCAACAATCGTTAGCCGATATTGTGCGTTACCCACCTGATAACTTACCGTTTCGCCGGGTGCATCATTACGAGGCAACAGGCGGCGTAATTGCGAAAAGTTGGTTTCGCACAGTCGCATCATTTCAGGGAAGTCAGGTGTATAGCGCTTCATTTTTTCCACTCGTGTATTAACTCTTTATAGTGCAGTTGCAGCCATTGCAGAGCAATGACAGCCGCTGCGTTATCAATTTTCCCCTCTTCTACCCAACGATAAGCCTGTTCCCGACTTACCACATGAACCCGAATATCTTCGTTTTCATCTGCCAGACCGTGAATCCCGTTCGCGGTCGTGGCGTCCACTTCACCCACCATTATTGACGAGCGCTCGCTGGTTCCGCCAGGGCTTGCCAGATAACTGAGCACCGGTTTGGTGCGCTTAACCTGAATGCCAGCCTCTTCGTACGCTTCACGGCGAGCCACATCCTCGACGGTTTCACCCTCTTCGATCATTCCGGCCACCAACTCAAGAAGCCACGGAGTGTCACTGGTGTCATATGCCGCAATGCGCACCTGTTCAATCAGCACCACTTCATCCCGCTCAGGGTCAAAGGGTAGCAAGACTGCAGCGTGACCGCGCTCAAAAATTTCTCTGCGCACTTCCTGGCTCATTTCCCCGTTGAATAAACGGTGGCGGAAGCGGTAGAGATCCAGCGAAAAAAAACCGCGATAAAGCGTTTCTCGTGCAATAATTTCTACATCGTTTTTGGAGAAAGTTACTGGCGAATTGCTTGATTTGCGCATTGTGCCCTCCTGTACCAATAATGATTTAAATGTGAAATTCAAGGGCGTTTGACTGCTGTTTCATCGACCTTGTGGTAAATTGGTGCAAATTAACGCCTCATGGCACATAACGCCAACATTTTGCAGTGGCGGATTCTGCTAGAATCAGTAATTATTTTTAAAATTTGATCAGCGCTAAATACTGCTTCACAACAAGGAATGCAAATGAAGAAATTGCTCCCCATCCTTATCGGCCTGAGCCTGTCGGGGTTCAGCACACTGAGCCAGGCAGAGAACCTGATGCAGGTTTATCAGCAAGCACGCCTGAGCAACCCTGAATTGCGTAAATCCGCCGCCGATCGCGATGCTGCATTCGAAAAAATCAACGAAGCACGTAGTCCTTTACTGCCTCAACTGGGCTTAGGTGCCGATTACACCTACAGCAACGGCTACCGCGATGCAAACGGTTTGAACTCGAACGCCACCAGCGCCTCGCTGCAATTAACGCAGACCCTTTTCGATATGTCGAAATGGCGTGCGCTGACGCTGCAGGAAAAAGCCGCCGGGATTCAGGATGTGACCTTCCAGACGGATCAGCAAACGTTGATCCTCAACACCGCCAGCGCCTATTTCAAAGTGCTGAACGCCATTGACGTTCTCTCTTACACCCAGGCGCAGAAAGAGGCGATCTATCGTCAGTTGGATCAAACTACCCAGCGCTTCAATGTGGGTCTGGTGGCGATCACTGACGTGCAAAACGCCCGTTCACAATACGATACCGTGCTGGCGAACGAAGTCACCGCCCGTAACGATCTCGATAACGCGGTAGAAGGACTGCGTCAGGTTACCGGCAATTATTACCCGGAACTGGCGTCACTGAACGTCGACAGCTTTAAAACCGATAAGCCGCAGGCGGTAAATGCGCTGCTGAAAGAAGCCGAAAACCGCAACCTGACGCTGTTACAGGCGCGTCTGAGCCAGGACCTGGCTCGCGAGCAGATTCGTCAGGCGCAGGATGGTCATCTGCCAACGCTGGATTTAACCGCCTCTACCGGTGTGTCTGACACCTCATACAGCGGTTCTAAAACCCATGGCGCCACAGGTTCACAGTATGACGACAGCAATATGGGCCAGAACAAAGTGGGCCTGAGCTTCTCCCTGCCGATTTATCAGGGCGGAATGGTCAACTCGCAGGTAAAACAGGCGCAATACAACTTTGTTGGCGCCAGCGAGCAACTGGAAAGCGCGCACCGTAGCGTCGTTCAGACCGTACGTTCGTCCTTCAATAACATCAACGCGTCCATCAGTAGCATTAACGCCTATAAACAGGCGGTAGTTTCTGCCCAGAGTTCTCTGGATGCAATGGAAGCCGGTTATTCCGTGGGGACGCGTACCATCGTTGACGTGCTGGATGCAACCACTACGCTGTATAACGCCAAGCAACAATTGGCGAATGCGCGTTATAACTACCTGATCAACCAACTGAATATTAAGTCTGCATTGGGTACGTTGAACGAGCAGGATCTGGTGGCGCTCAACAATACGCTGGGCAAACCGATTTCCACCTCACCGGAAAGCGTGGCGCCGGAAACGCCGAATCAGGATGCTAACGCTGATGGCTACGCGGCTAATGCGCCAGCACCGGCCACACAGCCTGCCTCCACGCGTTCAACTCGTAGCAACGGCACTAACCCATTCCGTAACTAAACGTTGCCCGATGGCGTTTTCGCTTATCGGGCCTACGCGTCTGTAGGCCCGATAAGTCTTAGCCACTATCCGGTATAAAACCGCGACCAAACGTAAGGCAACGTAAAGATCCCACCATATAGCCGCATTCCTGGCTCTTCTCGCTTCATTTTCAACCACTCATCCTCTATCCTGAGCAGTAATTACCACTGGGTCCTGGAAGACGAAAATGAAACGGACAAAATCCATACATCACGCATCGTTCCGCAAAAGCTGGAGCGCACGCCATCTGACGCCTGTGGCGTTAGCCGTTACCGCCGTGTTTATGCTGGCGGGTTGTGAAAAAAGTGACGAAACGGTATCGCTGTATCAAAACGCGGATGACTGCTCGGCAGCCAATCCGGGGAAAAGTGCGGAATGTACTACCGCATTCAATAACGCGCTGAAAGAAGCGGAACGTACTGCACCGAAATACGCCACGCGCGAAGATTGTGTCGCCGAGTTTGGTGAAGGTCAGTGCCAGCAGACACCTGCACAGGCAGGCATGGCCCCGGAAAATCAGGCTCAGGCCCAGTCCAGCGGCAGTTTCTGGATGCCCCTGATGGCGGGTTACATGATGGGCCGTATGATGGGCGGTGGCGCCGGTTTTGCGCAGCAACCGCTGTTCAGCTCGAAAAACCCGGCCAGCCCGGCCTACGGTAAATACACCGACGCAAGCGGTAAAAACTACGGTGCCGCACAGCCAGGCCGTACGATGACGGTTCCTAAAACCGCCATGGCACCCAAGCCTGCAACCACCTCTACCGTGACCCGCGGAGGCTTCGGTGAATCTGTTGCGAAACAGAGCACCATGCAACGTAGCGCCAGCGGCACCTCCACGCGCTCAATGGGCGGCTGATACACATGGAAAGAGTCAGCATTACCGAACGCCCGGACTGGCGTGATAAAGCCACTGAATACGGTTTCAATTTTCACACCATGTACGGCGAGCCGTACTGGTGTGAAGATGCCTATTACAAACTGACGCTGGCACAGGTTGAAAAACTGGAAGACGTCACCGCCGAGCTGCACCAGATGTGCCTCAACGTGGTCGAAAAGGTGATCGCCAGCGACGAGCTGATGACCAAATTCCGGATTCCAAAACACACCTGGGGTTTCGTCCGCCAGTCCTGGCAGACGCATCAGCCGTCACTCTACTCACGTCTGGATCTGGCGTGGGATGGCACAGGCGAACCGAAGCTGCTGGAGAACAACGCCGATACGCCAACCTCGCTGTATGAAGCGGCATTCTTCCAGTGGATCTGGCTGGAAGATCAACTGAATGCGGGCAACCTGCCGCAAGGTAGCGACCAGTTTAACAGCCTGCAGGAAAAGCTTATTGAGCGCTTCGCTGAGCTACGTGAGCAGTACGGTTTCCAGCTTCTGCATTTAACCTGCTGCCGTGATACCGTTGAAGATCGCGGCACCATTCAGTACTTGCAGGATTGCGCGGCAGAGGCCGAAATCGCCACTGAATTCCTTTTTATCGAAGATATTGGCCTGGGCGAGAAAGGCCAGTTTACCGATCTCCAGGATCAGGTGATTGCCAACCTGTTCAAGCTCTATCCGTGGGAGTTTATGCTGCGCGAGATGTTCTCCACTAAACTCGAAGACGCTGGCGTGCGTTGGCTGGAGCCGGCCTGGAAGAGCATTATTTCTAACAAGGCGCTGCTGCCGCTACTGTGGGAGATGTTCCCGAACCATCCGAATCTGCTTCCCGCCTATTTTGCCGAAGACGACTTTCCGCCGATGGACAAATACGTTGTGAAACCGATCTTCTCGCGTGAAGGCGCGAACGTTTCTATCATCGAGAACGGTAAAACGATCGAAGCAGTAGAAGGCCCTTACGGCGAAGAAGGTATGATCGTGCAGCAGTTCCATCCGTTGCCGAAGTTTGGCGACAGCTATATGTTGATCGGTAGCTGGTTGATCAACGATCAGCCTGCCGGGATCGGTATTCGCGAAGACAGAGCGCTGATCACTCAGGATCTGTCCCGCTTCTACCCGCATATTTTTGTCGAGTAATATGGCACTCTTACGTAGGCCTGATAAGACACTTTGTGTCGCCATCAGGCAATAGAGCCTTGCCGGGTGGCGACTCCGCCTTACCCGGCACAGGAGACGCATTGTAGGTCCGATAAGCGTCGCGCCATCGGGCATCCATCATCCCACCTGTACCGACAACATACTCAGACTACCCATCTCAATCCCGTCGACCGGGATCGTCACAGGTTCTTTACCATCCCACGCGCCCAAAACGTACAGCAGCGGCAGATAGTGATCCGGCGTTGGGTTCGACAGCGAACCGCCTTCATGATCGAGATAGTTAACCAGCGGGTGCTGCTCAACCGGTCCCTGCCAGCTCAGGTTCGCTTTAACAAAATCATTGAATGATGTCGCCCAGGGATAGGGGCTATTATCGCCGTGCCAGCGCGCTGTACGCAGGTTATGCACGACGTTGCCGCTAGCCACCAGCATGATGCCTTCGTCACGCAGTGCCGCCAGCTTACGGCCCATCTCAAAATGCCAGGCCGCCGGTTTAGTGCTATCAATACTCAGTTGCACCATTGGGATATCGGCATTCGGGTACATCTTGATCAATACGCCCCATGAGCCGTGGTCAAAACCCCAGGCCTCTTTGTCGAGGGTAACCGGCACCGGAGAAAGCAAATCAACCAGATGCTGCGCCAGTTCAGGAGAGCCTGGGGCCGGGTAGTGCGTGTCGTACAACGCCTGCGGGAAGCCGCCAAAATCATGAATGGTCTTTGGCGCTTCCATTGCGGTGACGCCAGTCCCTCGCGTGTACCAGTGTGCAGACACCACCACAATCGCTTTTGGGCGTGGCAGAGTCTCCCCAAGCTGCTGCCAGGCCCGGGTATAGAGGTTATCTTCCAGAACGTTCATCGGGCTGCCATGGCCCAAAAACAATGCTGGCATACGGATTGAAGACATGATGATATCCTTACTCAGGGAGTCATTTTAATCGTCTTACGATACGCTTTTTCAGTGAATGAAGAACTCTGATAACCATGATGATGATCATCAGTTATTTTGAAGGTCAGTAAGCTGTATAAGGAGTCATTGATGTCAGTACCTTTAATCCTGACCTTGCTGGCGGGCGCCGCCACGTTTATTGGCGCGTTTCTTGGTGTGCTGGGACAAAAACCGTCTAATCGTCTGCTGGCATTTTCACTCGGATTTGCCGCCGGGATCATGCTGCTTATCTCCCTGATGGAGATGCTGCCTGCCGCGCTGGGCACAAAAGGGATGTCGCCTCTGCTTGGCTACGGCATGTTTATCATTGGCTTGCTCGGTTATTTTGGTCTGGATCGTCTTCTTCCCCATGCTCACCCTCAGGATCTGGTACAAAAAAGACAACAACCGCTACCAGGCTCAATCAAACGAACCGCCATCCTGCTGACGCTTGGGATCAGTTTGCATAACTTCCCGGAAGGGATTGCCACTTACGTAACCGCAAGCAGTAACCTGGAACTGGGTTTCGGCATCGCGCTGGCCGTCGCCCTGCACAATATTCCTGAAGGTCTGGCGGTGGCCGGCCCGGTCTATGCCGCAACAGGTTCCAAACGCACTGCCGTCTTCTGGGCGGGCATTTCAGGTATGGCGGAAATACTGGGCGGTGTGCTGGCGTGGCTGATCCTCGGCAGCCTGGTTTCCCCCATCGTCATGGCGGCCATTATGGCGGCCGTTGCGGGCATTATGGTCGCATTGTCGGTAGATGAACTGATGCCGCTGGCAAAAGAGATTGATCCCAATAACAACCCCAGCTATGGCGTTCTGTGTGGAATGTCGGTGATGGGGCTGAGTCTTGTCGTGCTTCAGGCAATGGGGATCGGGTAACGGAGAGGGCAGGAAGTGATTATTCCTGCTCTTTTGTCATAACGCGTTCTTCACCATCACGGCGCAGTAATTTATTGCGGATCTCAAGTAACGCATCGCGGTCTTGCCGAAACGCTTTACAGTAACGCTTCATATGGCAAACATAACCGGCCACCACCAGAACAATCAAGACAATCCAGTACCAGGCAATAAACATCCTTTCACCCTTAAAAATTAACATTAACAGATATTTAGCGTTAAAATTTAACATACCTATTATGAGGTAGATTTATATACTGGCACAGTATGAATTTGAAAAGATGATTTCGATCATACAGAAAAAGATTGGGTATTTATTAGCCGACAGGATGTCAAAAAAAGGAAATAGTGCCGGATAAGGTGCTTACACCGCTATCCGGCAAAGCAGGATTAGCTGGCTTTACGTTCGTGCGCCTGACGGTAAGCCACCAGATCTTCGATCGTTACCACAGCCATATTGTGTTTACCTGCAAATTCGATGCACTCCGGCGCACGCGCCATAGTGCCATCATCATTGGTCAGTTCACACAGCACGCCTGCAGGTTTGAACCCTGCCAGCGTCACCAGATCGATTGTCGCTTCGGTATGCCCACCACGGGTCAGTACCCCACCCGCCTGAGCGCGCAGCGGGAAGACATGTCCCGGACGGTTCAGATCGGAGGGTTTTGCGCCATCGGCAATCGCCGCGCGGACGGTGGTGATACGATCGGCAGCAGAAACGCCTGTGGTCACGCCTTCAGCCGCTTCAATGGTCACGGTAAAACCGGTGCCATAAGCGCTGGTGTTATTTTCCACCATCATCGGCAAATCGAGTTGTTTACGACGATCTTCGGTGATGCACAGACACACAATACCGCTACCGTGACGGATGGTCAGCGCCATCTGCTCAACGGTCATGGTCTCTGCCGGGAAAATCATATCGCCTTCATTTTCACGATCTTCGTCGTCCAGCACCATCACACCGCGGCCTTCGCGCAGCGCAGACAGAGCGTGTTCAACACGTTCAAAAGGCGTACCAAAAGAGGAAAGTAGCGTCTGATTCATGGTAATAAAACCTCACTAAAATTATGGTTACCAGAATCAGGGCAGTCTTAGGAGTACCGTCTAAGCGGCAAAAAAATAACGTGAGCGGGTCCATGCCCGACTGGATCGTTACTCTCTCCCATCCGGACTTTAACCGTCGGCCCCGGAATTACACCGGATCTGCTGACCTTCAAATTTGCATCTGAAGCGCTCGCGGGCTTTCAACTTTTCCTTCATCTTTCACGCTGCTGCTGCGTTGGCTGTCTTCGCTCATCCCAGTCACATAGTTATCTATGTTCGTGGGAATTCGCTCAGTTGCCGCCTTGCCGCAACGCGAAATCTTTTGGATACTGTTGATTTACCGCCGGTGGGGAATTTCGCCCCGCCCTGAGAATAAGCGGATTAACTATAACGCTATTAATTACCTTCATCAACGCCTTTGCTCGTCTTAGCTTCACACAATTCTGGTTTATGCCTGTGCCCGTTCGCACTACAATAGGCAACAACACGTACCAGTTCAGGGAAACCACAATGATTGACCCGAAAAAAATTGAGCAGATTGCTCGTCAGGTTCACGAGTCGATGCCGAAAGGGATCCGCGAGTTTGGGGAAGACGTCGAGAAGAAAATTCGTCAAACGCTGCAGTCACAGCTGACCCGTCTGGATCTGGTAAGCCGTGAAGAGTTTGATGTACAGACTCAGGTTTTGCTGCGTACCCGTGAAAAGCTGGCGCTGCTTGAGCAGCGTCTGAGCGAGCTGGAAGCGCGTCAAACCACGGAGGAAGTCAAACCTGCGACTGCCATCCCGCCGGTAGAACCGCAAGCGTAAAACAACAACGGGCCGCAAGGCCCGTTGTTTGATTAGTGTTCCACTTCTAGCTTTCTGGCTTGAATCGCCTGCTGGCAGTAATGCGCGTAGCGTTTGCAAAACCAGTCGCGGTGCTCCTCATCCATATTGCCGGTAACGGCCTGGATATCCACAGGGCGACCTTCGGCCTGCATTCTGGCAAAACTCCGCGCCAGGAAATCGAAATTGTTCATCGAATAAACAGTGTTGTTCATCAGCATACCCTCCAGTTATCGAATCTCTGTTAAGGCCATATGCTTTTCTGATTTCAGTATTTACCGGGAAGCGAAGTTATTCTGTACATAATGTGCGTAAACCCACTGCGCGGGTTCACAGTTTCTTACGAAATCTAAGAGGGGAATGAGCCTCTTTTCGGATTTTAGGTCAAGGGGGCGCATGCTATTTTAACGTCATGTAAAAGTAAGAGGTAAAACCCTTACTTTTGACACTATCAGGGAATGTAGTCGCAGGAGGAAGAAAGTTGGTTTTGTTCACGGATTATAACGGCCCCTACCTCTTTGCTATTTCATTTGTACTGCTGATTGGCCTACTGGAAATCATCTCTCTTATTTTCGGGCATTTCCTTTCAGGCGTGCTTGATGCCCACCTCGAACATTACGATGCCCTGACCTCCGGCAATATCGGCCAGGCGCTTCATTATCTCAACATCGGGCGGATCCCAGCGCTGATCGTGCTGTGCTTATTCGCGGGTTTCTTTGGGCTCTTCGGTATCCTTCTTCAGCATGGCTGGGTCACGCTGTGGCAAGCCCCGCTCAACAATCTGCTGCTCGCACCGGTGAGCTTTATTCTTGCGGTTTTCGCTGTGCATTACAGTGGAAAAATCATTGCACCCTGGCTACCACGGGATGAAACCACCGCCCTCCCGGAAAATGAGTTTATCGGCAGCATGGCGATGATTACCGGACATTCCGCGAGTGCCGGAACCCCATGTGAAGGCAAATTTACCGATAAGTTCGGGCAGACCCACTATGTGCTGCTGGAGCCTGAAGCAGGCAAAGAGTTCAAAAAAGGAGACAAGGTACTGATCATCTGCCGACTCTCCGCAACGCGTTACCTGGCCGAGCTCAACCCCTGGCCGGATGTTTTATAATCTTATACAGAGGGATCTATAGATGGATGATGTATTTGGCAAGTTACCTTCATGGATGTTTACTACCATTGTTGCGGTGGTTGTCTTTTTAATTATCGGGATTATTTTTGCCCGCCTGTACCGCCGCGCGTCTGCTGAACAGGCGTTTGTACGTACTGGCCTTGGCGGGCAAAAAGTGGTGATGAGCGGCGGCGCAATTGTGTTGCCTATTTTTCACGAAATGATCCCCATCAACATGAACACCCTCAAACTTGAGGTAAGCCGCTCCACCGCCGACAGCCTGATTACCAAAGACCGCATGCGTGTTGATGTTGTGGTAGCGTTCTTTGTCCGGGTTAAACCGTCCGCTGAGGGTATTGCCACCGCAGCGCAAACCCTGGGACAACGCACGCTATCGCCGGAAGATCTGCGTATGTTGGTTGAAGATAAGTTCGTCGATGCCCTGCGCGCTACTGCGGCGCAGATGACCATGCATGAACTGCAGGATACGCGCGAAAACTTCGTTCAGGGCGTACAGAATACCGTCGCGGAAGACCTGTCCAAAAACGGCCTGGAACTGGAGAGCGTGTCACTCACCAACTTTAACCAGACCGCGAAAGAGCATTTCAACCCCAACAACGCCTTTGATGCCGAGGGTCTAACCAAGCTGACCCAGGAAACGGAGCGTCGTCGTCGCGAACGTAACGAAGTCGAACAGGATGTAGAAGTTGCTGTTCGTGAGAAAAATCGTGATGCGCTGTCGCGCAAGCTGGAGATCGAGCAGCAGGAAGCCTTCATGACGCTCGAACAGGAACAGCAGGTGAAAACCCGCACGGCTGAGCAAAACGCCAAAATTGCCGCTTTTGAAGCCGAACGTCACCGTGAAGCTGAACAGACACGTATTTTTGCCGAACGCCAGATTCAGGAAACAGAAATCGAGCGTGAGCAGGCGGTGCGTTCAAGAAAAGTCGAGGCCGAGCGTGAAGTTCGCATCAAAGAGATCGAACAGCAGCAGGCTACGGAGATCGCCAACCAGACCAAGTCTATCGCCATTGCCGCCAAGTCTGAACAACAGTCCCAGGCTGAAGCACGTGCGAACGATGCGCTGGCTGAAGCTGTTCGCGCCCAGCAGAACGTAGAAACGACTCGTCAGACCGCAGAAGCGGATCGTGCCAAGCAGGTGGCGCTGATTGCCGCCGCGCAGGAAGCGGAAACACAGGCCGTTGAGTTGACCGTTCGCGCGAAAGCGGAGAAAGAGGCGGCGGAATTGCAGGCAGCCGCAATTGTTGAGCTGGCTGAAGCAACGCGGAAAAAAGGACTTGCGGAGGCAGAAGCGCAACGCGCGCTGAACGATGCCATCAACGTGCTTTCCAACGAACAGACCAGCCTGAAATTTAAACTGGCGCTGCTGCAGTCCCTGCCAGCGGTCATTGAGAAATCCGTTGAGCCGATGAAGTCTATCGATGGGATCAAGATTATTCAGGTGGATGGTCTCAATCGCGGTGGCGCAGTCGGTGAAGTGACCGCAAATAACGTAAACGGTGGGAATCTGGCGGAGCAGGCATTATCCGCAGCCCTTGCCTATCGCACACAAGCGCCGCTAATTGACTCACTGTTAAATGAAATTGGCTTGTCCGGTGGTTCGCTGTCGGCGCTTGCCGAGCCGCTGAAAGCAGTGGAAAGCAGCGCTACCACTGAAGAATAAACCTTAAAAATGCCGGATAAGGTGTCCACACCGCTATCCGGCAAACTTCTCAACTGTTATTTATCGCTGTCTTTCTGGATCTTCTTGATGATATTGGTTGTTGAGCAGCCATCTTCGAAGTTCAGCACCAGTACTTCTCCGCCGTTCGCCCACACTTCTTTGCTGCCCGCAATATCTTCCGGCTTATAGTCGCCACCTTTTACCAACAGATCGGGCAGAATGCCGGCTATCAGACGCTGCGGCGTATCTTCTTCAAAAGAGACGACCCAGTCGACAGATTCCAGCGCGCCCAACACGATCATACGCTGTTCCAGCGGGTTGACCGGGCGCGTTTCCCCTTTCAGACGTTTGGTCGAAGCATCGCTGTTCACCGCGACGATTAAACGATCGCCGAGCTTACGCGCATTCGCGAGGTAGGAGACGTGACCGGCATGCAGAATGTCAAACACCCCGTTGGTCATGACGACTTTCTCACCACGCTTACGGGCGCTGGCAACAGCCTGCTTCAGCTCGTCTTCGGTCATCACGCCAAAGCCGGTTTCCGCACGACCGCGTACCGCGTTTTCCAGTTCGATTGGCGACACCGTGGAGGTTCCCAGCTTACCAACCACAACACCCGCTGCCGCGTTGGCAAAGAAGCAGGCCTCCTCCAGAGAATTCCCCGCAGCCAGCGTCGCGGCCAGTACGCCAATCACCGTATCGCCCGCACCAGTCACGTCATACACTTCCTGCGCCTGCGTCGGCATATGCAGCGGCGCTTTGCCCGGTTGCAACAGCGTCATCCCCTGCTCGGAACGGGTGACCAGCAACGCGGAAAGCTCGAAATCGGCAATCAGCTTCATGCCGCGCTCAACAATCTCTTCTTCGCTTTTGCATTTCCCTGCCACTGCCTCGAATTCTGACAGATTTGGCGTCAGCAACGTTGCACCACGGTAGCGCTCAAAATCAGTCCCCTTCGGGTCGATCAGCACAGGCACACCGGCTTTACGCGCCAGGGCGATCATCTGCTGGACGCTGGCCAGTGCGCCTTTGGCATAGTCAGACAGTACCAGCGCGCCAATTGAACTCAGCGCCTGGTTGATGCGCTCATGCAGCGGCTGTGGATCTACGCCTTCAAAGCCTTCTTCAAAATCCAGGCGGATCAACTGCTGGTTACGCGAAAGCACGCGCAGCTTGGTGATAGTGGGATGAGTGGGAACAGAAACGAAGTCGCATTTCACGTTCACCTCTGCCAGCGTTTTGCTGAGCGCACGTGCGGCGTCGTCGATACCGGTCAGACCGACCAGGCGCGAATTGGCGCCCAGGGAAGCAATGTTCATCGCCACGTTCGCTGCACCGCCAGGACGTTCCTCGATGGTATCCACTTTCACCACCGGTACTGGCGCTTCCGGCGAAATACGGCTGGTCGGGCCGTACCAGTAACGGTCCAGCATCACATCCCCAACAACCAAGACTCCTGCACGTTCAAACTCTGGCAGCGTTACTTTCATTCCTGTCTCCTGAGAGATTCAAAATTTGCGCGCGATAATAGCACACTTCATCAGGCAACCAGCCACTTCTGCCAGCTTGCCCCGACCTGCGTACATTCCGCCTCAAAACACGTTTGCGCCACATGGCCTGGCTGTTCCTGTAAGGCCAGATGATGCAGTGCATCACGCAGCGTGGTATAGGCGTGGGTCAACGCCATCGCCTCCTGCTCATCCATGATGTCGTTTTGCGCTAACAGTTCCAGTATGCGCACATTATCCGACCAGCGTGTCAGTTTGGGTTTGTCATGGGCATAGCGCAGCACCAGATACTGCGCGATGAACTCAATATCGGTAATACCGCCTTCATCTGCTTTGATATCAAAGCGATCGCGATGCTTATTGCCCAAATGGGCACGCATTTTTTCGCGCATTTCGCGCACTTCGGTCTGCAACGTTTTGCCGTCACGCGGCAACGTCATGATATCGCGGCGTACCGCATCAAACTGAGCGGTTAACAACGGATCGCCATAGACCACGCGGGCGCGCACCAGCGCCTGATGTTCCCACGTCCAGGCCTCATTTTTCTGATAATCCGCAAAGGCTTCGGTGGAGGTGACCAGCATCCCCGCAGCCCCTGACGGGCGCAGACGCGCATCCACTTCATACAGAATGCCGGAAGAGGTACGGGTGCTGAACAGATGCATAATCCGCTGCGCCAGCCGCAGGTAGAACTGGCGCCCATCAATTTCCCGTTCGCCATCGGTCATCACGTCAATGGGGCAGTCATGCAGGAAAATCAGGTCCAGATCGGAACTATAACCCAGCTCCCAGCCGCCCAGCTTGCCGTAACCGACCACCGCAAAGCCGCGCCCTTCCCGTTCAGCCAGATGCTTTGGCCGCCCGTAGCGCGCCACCATCTGCAGCCACGCCTGCTGCACGACGGCATCAATCATCGCTTCCGCAAGCCAGGTCAGATGATCGCTGACTTTCATTACCGGCAGCGTGCCGGCGATGTCGGCAGCAGCAATACGCAACAACTGTGTTTGCTTGAACTGACGCAGCGCTTCCAACTGTTGTTCTTCATCGTCTTCAGGAACGCGCAGCAGATACTGACGTAGTTCGTCGCGATAGGCGTCGGTTGCCGTCGGTTGGTAGAGCGTATTCGGGTCGAGCAGTTCATCCAGTAACAGCGGATAACGCGCCAGTTGGCTCGCGACCATCGGCGATGCCGCACAGAGCGAGATCAGATGTTTCAGCGCACCGGGGAATTCACTCAGCAGCTCAAGATAGGTGGTGCGCGTGACGATGCCCACCAGCAGCGGCGTAATACGCGACAGCGGCACGCTGGGCTCCGGACGCGAACAAACATCGCTCAGCAGGTGCGGCATCAGATGGTCGAGTACCTGGCGTCCACGCGGCCCAATGGTGCGTTTGTCCACTTCTTTACGGAAATCGGCAATCAGCGCCAGCACGTGCAGACGATCGTCATCCGTAAGATGGGACAACACGGGCGGCGTATCATCCTCCTGCAATGCGTCCTGCCACAGTTCGCGCCACTGTTCAGACAGCGCGTCTTCCTGCGTTTCAGCGTCATCATCACCAATCAGTTCGTTAAACACCCGGCGCACATTCGCCATGTGTGCATCCAGCACGTCGGTCAACTGCGACCAGTCATCAGCGTGCATTCCCCATGCCAGGCGCGCCCGGTTCAGCTCATCGCCCGGCAGCGTCTGGGTTTGTTCATCGTTGATGCTTTGCAGCAGATTTTCCAGACGGCGCAGGAAAAGATAAGCCGAACGCAGTTGTTGCGTGTCGTTTTCCGGTAAAAGATGCAATGCGGCGATGGCGTTTAACGTTGGCAGCAGAGAACGTGATTGCAGGGATGGCTCACGCCCGCCGCGAATCAACTGAAACACCTGCACGATAAATTCGATTTCACGAATACCGCCCGCGCCGAGCTTGATGTTGTCTTTCAGACCCCGGCGACGCACTTCCCGCGCAATCATCCCCTTCATATTTCTCAGGGACTGGATCACGCTAAAGTCGATATAGCGACGGAAAACGAAGGGCCGCAGCATGGCGCGCAGTTCATCAACATACTGACCGTCGGTCTCGCCCATGATTCGCGCCTTGACCATCGCGTAACGCTCCCAGTCGCGCCCCTGCTCCTGGTAATAATCTTCCAGCGCCGCAAAGCTCAACACCAGCGGACCGCTGTCGCCAAACGGACGCAGCCGCATATCCACCCGATAGACGAACCCATCCTGCGTGGGCTGATCCAGTACTTTGATCAACCTCTGCCCCATGCGGGTGAAAAACTGTGCGTTATCGAGTTCACGACGTCCGCCCTGCGTCGCGCCGTGCTCCGGCCAGGCAAAGATCAGATCGATATCCGAGGAGAAATTCAGCTCACCGCCCCCCAGCTTGCCCATCCCTAAAATTAGCAGAGGTTGCGGAACGCCCTGTAGGTTACACGGCGTTCCCCATTCACGGCAGCAGGCCTCGTACAGCCAGTCACGCGCCCCGACAATCAATGTCTCGGCCAGATGGCTTAACTGTTGCAAAATGTCGGTGTCTTGCACCAGCGACAGCGCCTGTGCCCAGGCAATGCGCACCATCACGCGACGGCGAAAAAGACGCAATTCATGCATCAGCGCCGCTTCATCGTTCACCGTTGCCAACGCTGCCTGCAACCATGCGCCATAGTGTTGCCACTCATCAGCCTGCGGCGGTGCGCTTTCCAGCTCAGCCAGCCATTCGGGATGCGCAGTCACGCTGTCCTGCACAAAATCACTGAATGTAAGTACTGACTTCGCTTGTACACCCGATGCGGATTCAGGCAACTGCTCTGCAATGGTTTGCCAGTGCTGCTGTAACGGAGAAGAAAGCGGCTTCATTAAAAGGTTCCTTGTAACGTTGCCGGATGGCGGCATGCCACCTTATCCGACCTACATAATATGTCGATCCGTAGGCCTGATAAGCGCGGCGCCATCAGGCACGCCAGTTATCGTTTTCCGCTGTGCAACCAGAATGGTTCCTGGTTGTTCGCCTCATTGCGGAAATGTTCAATTTCAATATGTTGACCGGTGGCAATGGCATGAAGCAACCCTTGCCAGTTCTCCAGCCAGGCCTGAACCACCGCCGCATCGTAATACCCTGCCAGCAGCAAAACGGTGTCAATATCGCGACGTAAACGCGGCAACTGATCGCGATACTTGTCGCCCAACGGCTGACCAAACACACTTTTCAGTTCCGCCGCGGTACGGGACAGATGGATATCGGCGAAGCGCTTGAAAGAGTCAGCCATTTTTCCCTGCGCCTTCGCATCGAGGAACGGTTGCCAGGCTTTGGTCACCAGCCACTCGGTCAGCGCCAGTTTCGCCATCGCCGTTTGCGTGGTGTATACCGCCGTCACAGCAGAAACCGCTGATGCAATAGTAGCCTCCGACTGTGTCAGTAGATCTCGTAAGTGAGCGCTCGCTTTACGCGGAACAATACCGCCAAACAGCATCAGGGTGTGACGCACCAGGCCCATTGCGGCCAGAACGTCCTGCTTTGCCTTTTCGTTGCCGCGAATCCACAGTTCCTCATGGTACTGCCACTGTGCCAGCGCCAGCTCCAGAGACGCTTCCAGCCCTTGCTCTACGCAGGCTTTCGCGGGCGCTTTCAGTACCACGGTCGGTTTGATTTCGCGCGGGACATTCCCCTGCGCCAGATGATAACCGCGCGCCGCCTTGCTCAGGCTGCCCTGTCGCAGGCCCGTCTGGTTGACTAACTGGTTCGCCAGCTTCAGCACCGCCCGGGTCTCGCCGCGCAGCAGTTCCAGCTCCAGCTCACAAATGGGCTCTGCAAACTCACCGGCTTTCACTTCACCCCGATCGAGGGCGATTTCAATCTGACTGCCGTCGACATCCAGCAGCCATTTTTCACGCTCAAAATCGGTACGAAACAGCGGCTGCACGCGCGAGGCAAGGCCGACCGGCAGTTCACCGTCGGGCCACACTTCAGAGGGAAACTGCGCCAGATCGAGCGAAGGTTCATTCAGCGGGACGTTGTATTCCGGACGCTGATGCAAACCGCCGGTCACGCGTCCGGCAATTTTCATGGTCATCTCATAGCGGCCTTTATCCCCGCGAATACGCAACCCCATATCATGCTTACGCAACCAGTTATCTTCCGTTTCGTAGTAGATATTCAGTAACTGACCGGGCGCGTGATGCTCGCCCCCAAGCGTATTCAGATGGTCACGCAATGCATCAACCGCCTCGTGATTGACGATAAATTTTAATTCTATTTCCTGAGCCATGGGCGTGTACTTACCGGTTATGTCACATAAGAGAGAATCACGGCGAACTTACAGTGATCTTTTTTGTCAGTAGATAGTATTTTGCGCCAAATTGCCATGCAACGAGCAATTTGACGGGCGTAAAAGTTTGCAGTAGCGGTTAAGCGGACACAGAAGATTCCGATTGATGTCGAATGCTTTGCGTAGAGACACTGATGCCACTACTATCGTTCCTCTTTTTATGACAATAACGACAGCCTGATGCCAAAATTACGCCTGATTGGATTAACTTTACTCGCACTTAGCGCCACTGCCGTCTCTCATGCCGAAGAAAAGCGCTATGTCTCTGATGAACTGAACACCTGGGTCCGCAGTGGGCCAGGGGATAATTATCGCCTCGTCGGCACCGTCAACGCCGGCGAAGAAGTCACGCTGTTACAAACCGACGCCAACACCAATTACGCGCAGGTCAAAGACAGTACCGGGCGCACCGCCTGGATCCCGCTAAAAGAACTGAACAGTACGCCAAGCCTACGCACCCGCGTACCCGACCTGGAAAACCAGGTGAAGACGCTCACTGAAAAGCTCAACAATATCGACACCACGTGGAACCAGCGTACGGCTGAAATGCAGCAGAAAGTGTCGCAGAGCGACAGCGTGATTAACGGGCTGAAAGAAGAGAACCAGAAGCTGAAAAACGAGCTGATTGTGGCGCAGAAGAAAGTCAGCGCCGCGAATTTGCAGCTTGATGATAAGCAACGCACCATCATCATGCAGTGGTTCATGTATGGCGGTGGCGTGCTGGGGCTTGGCCTGCTCCTGGGCCTGATTCTGCCGCATATGATCCCAAGCCGGAAACGCAAAGACCGCTGGATGAACTAAATCGCCTTCTCCGCCACACTGTCATATGATTAAAGGATTGTATTTCTCAGGAGAGGTGGAGTGGCGTGAAGATTTATCTGGTCGGTGGTGCAGTTCGGGACAGGTTGTTAGGGCTACCGGTTAAAGATAAAGATTGGGTGGTGGTTGGCGCCACACCGCAGCAGATGCTTGACGCGGGCTACCAGCAGGTAGGCCGCGATTTTCCTGTTTTTCTCCATCCGCAAACCCACGAAGAGTATGCCCTGGCGCGGACCGAGCGTAAGTCTGGTTCGGGCTATACCGGATTCACCTGTTATGCCGCGCCGGATGTCACCCTGGAAGAAGATCTCCAGCGTCGTGACCTGACCATTAACGCCCTGGCGCAAGATGATGACGGTAACATTGTCGATCCGTATTGCGGACGCCGCGATCTGGAGCGTCGTCTGCTGCGCCACGTCTCGCCAGCCTTCAGTGAAGATCCGCTGCGCGTTCTGCGCGTGGCGCGCTTTGCCGCCCGTTACGCCCATCTGAGTTTTCGCATTGCGGATGAAACCATGGCGCTGATGCGAGAAATGACGCACGCTGGCGAACTGGAACATCTGATCGCAGAGCGAGTGTGGAAAGAGACCGAAAACGCGCTCACTACCCGCAATCCACAGGTCTATTTTCAGGTTTTACGTGACTGCGGCGCCCTGCGGGTACTGTTTCCGGAAGTGGATGCGCTGTTTGGCGTCCCCGCGCCGGCAAAATGGCATCCGGAAATTGATACCGGGATTCACACCCTGATGACGCTGTCGATGGCGGCGCTGCTCAGCCCGGCGGTTGATGTACGTTTCGCCACGCTGTGCCACGATCTCGGCAAAGGACTGACGCCGCCGGAACTCTGGCCGCGTCACCACGGTCACGGTCCGGCAGGCGTCCGGCTGGTTGATCAGCTTTGCCAGCGACTGCGCGTGCCAAATGACATTCGTGACTTAGCCAAACTGGTGGCGGAGTTCCACGACCTCATTCATACCTTCCCGATACTGCAACCCAAAACCATCGTGAAACTGTTTGATTCGATCGACGCCTGGCGTAAACCCCAGCGCGTGGAGCAAATCGCGCTCACCAGTGAAGCCGACGTGCGCGGACGGACAGGGTTTGAAGCCGCGGATTATCCGCAAGGGCGTTTGTTACGTGAAGCGTGGGAAGTCGCACAATCGGTCCCCACCCGAGACGTTGTCGAGGCCGGATTTAAAGGCATTGAGATTCGCGAAGAGTTGACCCGCCGCCGGATTGCAGCGGTAGCCCACTGGAAAGAGACCCGTTTACCGAAAGCGGTCAGTTAAGCGTGAATGCCGGATGGCCTACGGACGTAGGCCGGATAACGCGTTTACGCCGCCATCCGGCATCAAAGGTCCGTCAGAAAAACACCACGTACACCGCAGCAGCGACGATAAAACGGTAGATCGCAAACGGAATGAACGAAATACGTTTAATCAATTGCAGGAACGTTTTGATAGCCACCAGCGCAACCACAAAGGCAGTGACGAAACCGACGGCAAACATTGGAATATCCGCCGCCGTCAGGAACGACCAGCTTTTGTAGAGATCCAATGCGGTAGCGCCCATCATCATCGGCACCGCCAGCAGGAACGAGAATTCAGACGCGGCGTAACGGCTAACACCCATCAACATCCCGCCTGAAATGGTCGCACCGGAACGGGAAAAGCCCGGCCATAGCGCCAGACACTGGAAACAACCAATCATAAACGCCTGGCGATAAGTCATATCATCGAGGCCTGGCGCACGTGGTTCTTTGGGTTTCAGACACTCTGCGGCAATCAGCAGCAAACCGCCCACGACCAGCGCGTACATCACGTTAACCGGGTTGAACAGTGATTTAATCGTATCGTGGAAAACCAGCCCCAGCACGACGGCCGGTATCATGCCAAGCAGAATGTGGATAAGCGTTAAACGGCCTTTGCTTTCTCCTTCATGCTGTAGCGGACGACCAAAATGGATGCCAATCAGGCTGAAAAGGCGTCGCCAGAACATCACGACGACGGCAAGAATCGATCCCAGTTGGATTACCACCTCAAAGGTCTTTGCCGTGTCACCCTCGAATCCCAGCAGGTGGCCCACTATGATCATGTGACCGGTGCTGGAAACGGGCAAAAACTCTGTCAATCCTTCGACCACACCCAAAATTGCCGCTATCAGCAGCGAGTGCATATCGCTCATCAATAAACCCCTAAATAGAAAAAAGAAAAATCTACTGCACAAAAAGATCCCACTTTAGGACTCTTTTATATCCGTTTGGTTTAACGATTATGAAGATAATTATTTTTCTTTCAGATTATTGCTACGCTCAATGATAACGCCCACGTTTGCCGCCCGTGCCACCGCACCTGGCTTACTGAGTTTGATGCGAACCCACGGAGAGTGAAAACGGGTTAACAGCAGCTCCGCCACCTCTTCCGCGACACGTTCCACCAGCGCAAAGCGCCCGCCTTCCACATGGCGGATAACCGTTTCGGCAATATCCGCGTAGCTCAGACAATCGGCCACATCGTCGCTTTTTGCTGACTGACGGTTATCCCATGCCATTTCGATATCGAACACCAGTTTCTGTTCGATAGTCTGTTCCCAGTCGTAAACACCAATGGTGGTGATTACCGAAAGTTGCTCTATAAATACAATATCCATCACGACCTGCCTGCTTTTTGGCTAACCCGGATACCACTTCCGGCGAAATATGCGTATTATCCACAGAAGTAGCGTTTTACACGACATTTTCAAAACGGAACAGCTTATGAGTGCAATCGCGCCTGGAATGATCCTCTTCGCGTACCTCTGCGGCTCCATTTCCAGTGCCATTCTGGTCTGCCGCATTGCTGGCTTGCCCGACCCGCGTAGCAGCGGTTCCGGTAACCCTGGCGCGACCAATGTGTTACGAATCGGTGGCAAGGGAGCAGCCGTAGCGGTCCTGATTTTCGACGTCCTGAAAGGGATGTTGCCCGTCTGGGGTGCGTATGCGCTTGGCGTTAGCCCGTTCTGGTTGGGTCTTATCGCCATCGCTGCCTGTCTGGGGCATATCTGGCCAGTCTTCTTCGGTTTCAAAGGCGGGAAAGGCGTGGCGACAGCCTTTGGCGCTATCGCCCCTATCGGCTGGGATCTCACCGGCGTGATGGCGGGTACCTGGTTGCTCACCGTCCTGTTGAGCGGTTACTCATCGCTGGGGGCCATCGTCAGCGCCCTGATCGCCCCGTTCTACGTCTGGTGGTTCAAACCGCAGTTTACCTTCCCGGTCTCTATGTTGTCCTGCCTGATTTTGTTGCGTCATCATGACAATATTCAGCGCCTGTGGCGCCGCCAGGAGAGCAAAATCTGGACCAGACTGCGTAAGAAACGAGAGAAAGATTCGCCGTAGTTTTTTTGCACTACACCGTAGGCCTGATAAGGCGGTGCCGCCATCAGGCGCACACGCATCGTCGGATGGCGGCGCAAAGCGCCTTATCCGGTCTAAAGCGCCTGAAAACCTTCGTCCGGCTTACCTAAACGCTGCTGGCACCATTTCGCCAGAAACTCCACGCAAACCCTGAGCTTCACGCTGCGATACAGTGGTTCCTGATAGACCGCCCAGATATTGGCGCTCTGCGCATATTCCGGCAACACCCGCACCAGCTTGCCGCTCGCCAGAAACGGCTGCACATCCCACTCTGAACGCAACATGATACCTTTGCCTTCCAGCGCCCATTGCAGAACCACTTCACCGCTATTGGAAGAGAGATGCCCGCTCACTTTGACCGATTTTTTCGTCGTGCCATTTCCCAGTTCCCATATTCCGTGGGTCATATCACGCTCTTTGGTCACCAGACAATCATGGTGACTTAATTCCTGCAACGTTTTGGGTTCAGGATATTTTTGTAAATATTCCGGGGAGGCACACAATATTCTTTTATTCTTTGTTAACAAATGCGCAATATAATAGTCCGGGATCTCATCGTTAATGCGAATATCGAGATCGATATTATCCTGAACCAAATCAATTTGCCGATCGAAGAGTTCAAAATGGACCTGTAACTCAGGATAGTTGCGCATCAGTTCAGTAATCGCGGGCGCAATGTGGCTACGGCCAAATCCGAAGCTACAACCAATACGAATCATCCCTTCCGGGCGCGTTTTGATTTGCGTCACGTCGTCAATCAGGCGCTGATATTGTGTCAGGATCACCAGCGCCTGTTCATAACAGCGCTGACCGCTTTCCGTCAGCGCTACTCCGCGCGCCGAGCGGTTAAGCAGCGTGGTAGCGAGCGTGGTTTCCAGAATCTGAATCCGCTTCGTCACAAATGCGGGCGTTTGTCCGAGGGCGCATGCTGCGGCGCTAAAACTGCCCGTATGGACGATTTCCACCAGCACCTGAAGGTCCTTGGCTAAGGGCCAGTTTTTGAGCATTTTTCGGGTTATCCATGATAATTGATACCTGAATTGTAATTCGCAATCTCAGGTTAATCTCTGCCCTTGCTCAATTTTCATTATCTTTCTTCAGCATCATTCACGAACTGTTAATTACATATACACAGTGGCAAATAATATAAAACCACACTTTCAGTGGTAGCTTGTGAGGGAGAATTTATTTCCAGACAAATAAAAGAACTGGAGTTGACATGATGAGCAATAAAAATAATCACAATGCGGTTAATACGCTGACGGAAATAGTCGCCAATTTTACTGCCATGATTTCCACACGCATGCCCGACGATGTGGTGGATAAATTAAAACAGCTACGGGATGCCGAAACCTCAAAAATGGGGCAAATCATCTACCACACGATGTTCGACAACATGCAGAAGGCTATCGATCTTAACCGTCCGGCCTGCCAGGACACCGGTGAGATCATGTTCTTCGTCAAGGTCGGTTCCCGTTTCCCGCTGTTGGGTGAGTTACAGGGCATTCTCAAGCAAGCGGTGGAAGACGCCACGGTGAAAGCGCCGCTGCGCCACAATGCGGTAGAGATTTTTGACGAAGTGAATACCGGTAAAAACACCGGAAGCGGCGTACCATGGGTGACGTGGGATATCGTCCCTGATGGCGAAGACGCGGAAATTGAAGTCTATATGGCCGGTGGCGGCTGCACGCTGCCGGGGCGCGCTAAAGTGCTGATGCCTTCTGAAGGTTACGAAGGCGTTGTGAAATTCGTCTTTGAAAACATCTCGACGCTGGCCGTCAACGCCTGCCCGCCGGTGCTGGTCGGCGTGGGGATTGCCACCTCCGTTGAAACCGCCGCCGTGCTGTCGCGTAAAGCGGTGCTGCGGCCGATCGGCACCCGCCATCCGAATCCCAAAGCGGCAGAGCTCGAACTGCGTCTGGAAGAGGGGCTGAACCGGCTGGGCATTGGCCCGCAGGGGCTCACTGGCAACAGTTCCGTGATGGGCGTGCATATCGAATCCGCCGCACGTCACCCCTCGACCATTGGCGTCGCCGTCTCCACCGGCTGCTGGGCGCATCGTCGCGGTACGCTGCTGGTCCATTCTGACCTCTCCTTCGAAAACCTGTCTCACACCCGGAGCGCGTTATGAAAAAGATCCTCACAACCCCGATCAAAGCCGAAGACCTGGAAGACATCCGCGTAGGCGATGTGATCTACCTGACCGGCACGCTGGTGACCTGTCGCGATGTCTGCCACCGCCGCCTGATCGAACTGAAGCGCCCGATTCCCTACGACCTCAACGGCAAAGCGATTTTCCATGCCGGGCCGATCGTGCGTAAGAACGGTGAAAAATGGGAGATGGTTTCCGTCGGCCCGACCACCAGCATGCGTATGGAAGCCTTTGAAAAAGAGTTCATTGAGCAGACGGGCGTCAAACTGGTGGTGGGTAAAGGCGGCATGGGGCCGCTAACGGAAGAGGGTTGCCAGAAATTCAAGGCGCTGCACGTAATCTTCCCGGCAGGCTGCGCGGTGCTGGCAGCCACCCAGGTGGAAGAGATCGAAGAGGTGCACTGGATGGAGCTCGGGATGCCGGAATCACTGTGGGTTTGCCGGGTGAAAGAATTCGGTCCGCTGATTGTCTCTATCGACACCCACGGCAACAACCTGATCGCCGAAAATAAAAAACAGTTCGCCGAACGTCGTGGCCCCATCGTCGACGAAATCTGCGAACACGTGCATTACATCAAATAACCCTTCCGGAGAGGCCTGTGCCTCTCCCTCTTTCGCAGGGATACGACAATGGCACCTTTGTCTGGTTGGTGGCGATATCTGGCTCCGCTGGTGATCATCGCCATTATTGCTGTTTTGCCCGTCCCCACCGGTCTTGAGAGCCACACCTGGCTCTATTTTGCCGTCTTTACCGGTGTGATTGTCGGGCTTATTCTGGAACCTGTACCAGGCGCGGTAGTAGCGATGATTGGCATTTCGATCATCGCCGTCCTTTCACCATGGCTGCTGTTCAGCCCGGAGCAACTCGCGCAGGACGGTTTTAAATTTACCGCCAAATCGCTGTCGTGGGCGGTATCTGGCTTTTCAAACTCGGTCATCTGGCTGATCTTCGCGGCCTTTATGTTTGGCACGGGCTATGAGAAAACCGGACTCGGTCGGCGAATCGCGCTGATGCTGGTGAAAAAGATGGGGCATAGGACGCTGTTTCTCGGCTATGCGGTGATGTTCTCCGAGCTGATACTCGCGCCTGTAACACCGTCCAACTCGGCGCGTGGTGCGGGGATTATCTATCCCATCATCCGTAACCTGCCACCGCTCTATCAATCACAACCAAACGACAGCAGTTCGCGCAGCATTGGCTCGTACATCATGTGGATGGGGATTGTTGCCGACTGCGTGACCAGCGCCATTTTCTTGACGGCGATGGCACCAAACTTGCTGTTAATTGGACTGATGAAAAGCGCATCTCACGCCACGCTGAGTTGGGGCGACGGGTTCCTCGGGATGTTGCCGCTCAGCATTTTACTGGTTCTGCTGGTTCCCTGGCTGGCTTACGTGCTGTACCCGCCGGTACTGAAGTCTGGCGATCAGGTGCCGCGCTGGGCAGAGACGGAACTGCAGGCAATGGGCCCGCTCTGTTCGCGTGAAAAACGGATGCTGGGGCTGATGGTAGGCGCGCTGGTGCTGTGGATTTTCGGCGGTGATTATATCGATGCCGCGATGGTCGGTTACAGCGTGGTGGCACTGATGCTGCTTCTGCGCATTATCAGTTGGGACGACATTGTCAGTAATAAAGCGGCGTGGAACGTTTTCTTCTGGCTGGCCTCGCTTATCACCCTCGCCACCGGACTCAACAACACCGGTTTTATTAGCTGGTTTGGCAAACTGTTAGCAGGCAGCTTAAGCGGTTATTCGCCAACGATGGTGATGGTGGCGTTGATTGTGGTGTTTTATCTACTGCGCTTCTTTTTCGCCAGCGCCACGGCGTATACCTCCGCTCTCGCACCGATGATGATTGCCGCTGCGCTGGCGATGCCGGAAATCCCGCTGCCGGTGTTCTGCCTGATGGTTGGTGCGGCAATTGGTCTGGGGAGCATTCTTACACCATACGCCACCGGCCCCAGTCCGATTTACTACGGCAGTGGTTATCTGCCAACGGCGGATTACTGGCGACTGGGGGCGATTTTTGGGCTGATATTCCTCGTATTGCTGGTGATTACCGGCTTACTGTGGATGCCCGTGGTGTTGCTTTAAGTGAGGACGGTGCCGGAAGGGACTCTCCGGCACCCGAGAGTTTTACGCAGCCGGTAACTCCGCCAGCGGCCAGCGCGGACGCACGCTAACGCCGAGATCCGCCGTCGCGCCTGCTTTAAACCGCACCATTCCGGCATAGGCGATCATCGCGCCGTTATCAGTACAAAATTCCGGACGCGCGTAGAACACTTCGCCGCGGCGTTTTTTCATCATTTCAGCCAGCTTCGCCCGTAACGTACGGTTAGCACTCACGCCGCCCGCCATGACCAGTCGCTTAAAGCCCGTCTGATCCAGCGCCCGCTTGCACTTAATCATCAGCGTATCGACCACCGCATCTTCAAAGGCGCGGGCGATATCAGCACGCGTCTGGTCGTCGGTGCCGTTGTCACGAATGGTATTTGCCGCGAAGGTTTTCAGGCCGGAGAAGCTGAAATCCAGCCCCGGACGGTCGGTCATCGGACGCGGGAAGACAAAGCGCCCGGCAGTACCCTGAGCCGCCATTTTCGACAGTAACGGCCCGCCAGGATAATCCAGCCCCAGCAGCTTCGCGGTTTTATCAAACGCTTCCCCGGCGGCATCATCGATAGACTCGCCGAGCAGCTCGTACTGACCAATGCCAGTCACGCTGATTAACTGCGTATGACCGCCGGAAACAAGCAGCGCAACAAACGGAAATTCCGGCGGGTTATCTTCCAGCATCGGCGCTAACAGATGCCCTTCCATATGGTGTACAGGGATCGCCGGAACGTCCCAGGCAAACGCCAGAGAACGCCCCACGGTCGCGCCAACCAGTAGCGCGCCGACTAATCCAGGGCCTGCGGTATAGGCCACAGCATCAATGTCTTTTGCCGTTAAACCAGACTCCTTTAGCGCCGC
>OKVW01000149.1_pt1 | contig 47084 bp, 36 predicted proteins | sample 1606991 | NCBI WGS metagenome assembly OKVW01 (sample SAMN03281021, study PRJEB24777) | human gut metagenome | isolation source: fecal sample PR177 from 1 month old male Malay infant, vaginal delivered... | reverse complement strand
ACTTGATATAGTCCCTGATATCTCTTTTTAGCTGTTTTTTCACATCGTCTTTATTTGCCTTTGCCATCTGGTCATGAAATTCATCCAGGAGCCTGCGCTGGCTTTTTACATCTTCTTCGATTTTTTCCAGCTGTTTTACTTCGTTTGCAGATATTCGCTGCAGAATATATTCCGCATAGGCACTTGCCAGTTTCATGCCACGGTGTTTGAGAATCTCATTCATTTCTTTGATTACCCTGATTTCATGATTCCCGCCTACGACAAATGCGTAAATGTATGCCTGTTTATCAACCACCAGACGGCCCAGAATCTGCTTCATACACTCCGGCAGATGTCCTTTTACACTTGCAAAAATAAATCCAACGGTTTTATTCTCTTCATAAATGATTGATTCTGTCACAGAAGATGCCTCTACCAGAATAACACCTTCATTTCTTTCCGCAAACATCCTTGCTATTTCTTTACTTTTTACACTATGTCCATCATAATATACGGTACTATTTTCCATAAGATTCCTCCAATTCAATTGTTTCCCAGTACCCTTTTAAGACAGAAATGACTGGGTACTGGGTTTAACGTTTCAGGCAACATTGCCGATTTATCTTACGGTACCGCCAACTTCTGTTGGAAATTGGCTTTCACTGCTTAACCGATTCCTTTGTACACTACACTTAAAATCAGTACCAGGACAGCCAGGAAAATATATACATATTTCGCAGTAAAATCAAAGATCTTACCGACCGGCTTCTCCCGGCCCAAATTCAATTCCTCATCTATTTTCCTGGTTCCAAGGACCCAATAAATAATAATTGCGCACATAACTGCTCCAAACGGAACAACATAAATCGTAATGATATCCATCCACGTACCAAGATATGCTTCATTTTCTACAAATAAACCAACTGCAAGAGCTATGGCTCCCACAATCAATATGGCTGCTGTCCTTTTCATTTTTAACTGCTTCATTACCGCCTCTGCACATACCTCAAACATATTAACCAGTGAGGTAATTCCTGCAAATAAAACGGAAACAAAGAATAGAACTGCAATCAGCCTTCCCGCCGGCATCTGGGCAAATACCTTCGGCAGCGTTATAAACATCAGCGGCGGTCCGGAGCTTGGATTCATTCCAAATGCAAAAACAGCCGGAATGATCGCAAATCCCGCAAGCAGAGCTGCACCGGTATCTAAAAGAGCCGTCTGCATGGATGCCTTTGGTATATCTTCTTTTCTGCTTAAGTAACTTCCATATATGATCATTCCCGAACCGGTAATAGACAATGAGAAAAATGCCTGCCCCATGGCCATCACCCAGGTCATAGGATCCAGAAGCTTCTCCCACTTGGGGATCAGCAGATATCGGTACCCTTCCATCGATCCCGGAAGGAAAAAAACGCGTATTGCCACAATTGCAAATAAAATAAAAAATGCCGGCATGATAATACGGTTTACTTTTTCAATGCCTTTTAATACCCCGCCAATTAAAATGATGACGGTGATACAGATTACAACGGTGTGCCAGGGAATACTTCCAAGGGTTCCTGTAATCTCACTAAAATACTGTTCTGACTCTGTATTTAAAAAACTCCCGGTTACCGCTCCGAACAGGTAGCGCAGCACCCATCCGACAATAACCGCATAACCGATTGCAATACCCAAAGATCCCAGTAGCGGAATACTGCCCAGTATCTTACCGCCCTTTTTCCCTCTGGACTTTAATGCATAGTCATATGCACCAACCGGTCCGGTTCCGGTCAGACGCCCCAGTGCAAATTCACCCGATAATCCAACCATCCCAAATAACGCTATAAATAAAAAATAAATAATTAAAAATGCTGCTCCTCCGTATTGTCCTACACGGTAAGGGAACATCCATATATTCCCCATTCCTACTGCTGATCCAACACTTGCCAGAACAAATCCAAGTCTGCTTCCAAACTTTGCGCTCTCGTCACCTCTTTTTGACATTCCCCTTTTTCTCCTATCGTAGTCTACTTCCCGTACCGCATCCTGTGGATAACCAAAGCACATGGCTTCTTTATTTATCCAATGCTGTACTTTTGATGCAAGTCCATCATCTAGTCTGTTTAAATCCTATCATTAATCCATTTTTCCTATGTTATCCTGTTAAAGATCTGAAATCAGCGTCCGTACATCCTCTTCTTTTGTTGCCCAGCTGGTGCAAAAACGCACCACACTATGTGTTTCATCATAACGCTGAATATAAGCAAAACTATACTTTTCTTTCAATGATTCCAAAAATCCGTCTTCCATGATTGGAAACTGTTGATTCGTTGTGCTGTCTATGAATAACGGATATCCCTTTTCCAGGAATGCATTTTTCAGCAGCATAGCCATATCATTGGCGTGCTTTGAAATTTTGAAATACAGATCATTACAAAACAGTTCGCCAAACTGGATTCCCAGCAGACGTCCCTTAGCAAGCATTCCGCCTTTTTGTTTTATCAGATAGCGAAAATCTTCTTTTAATGCCGGATTTGTAATGACAACCGCTTCTCCAAATAAAGCTCCTGCTTTTGTTCCTCCAATATAGAATACATCACAGATTTCTGCAATGGAAGGCAGATCCAAGTCATTTCCCTTTGCTGTAAGCCCATATCCAAGCCTTGCACCATCCATAAATAAATACAAACCATATTTTTTGCATATGCTTCCAATCAAAGCCAACTCCTCTTTGCTGTAAATCGTGCCATTTTCGGTTGGATTTGAGATATAAACCATTTTCGGCTGAACCATATGCTCATGTGTCTCATCTTCCACATGATCCCGATACAGCTTTTCAATCTGCCCTGCCTGGATTTTCCCGTCATCGCTGGGCAAAGTCAGAACCTTGTGTCCACAGGCCTCAATTGCACCTGTCTCATGCACATTAATATGTCCGGATACCGCTGAGATCACACCCTGATGAGAACGTAATGCTGCATCAATCACAGTCAGATTCGCCTGCGTGCCTCCAACCAGGAAGTGTACGTCCACATCCTCTCTTTTGCATTTTTCCCTGATCAGCGCTCTGGCTTCTTCACAATAACTGTCTTCTCCATATCCTGGGGTCTGCTCCAAGTTGGTTTCTGCCAGCTTCTTTAAAATATTCTCGTGGGCACCTTCCCCATAGTCACAATTAAAACGTATCATGTTGTCAAACCTCTATTCTCTTTCATGTATAAAATTTGGGTATATCTTACCTGTGCAATTTTCATGCATATCTTTACTGTACAAAACTTTACTCTAAAAAGCAAGGAAAAAATACCACAATGGGCAAAATCCGGGCGATTTGCTTTTTCCATCTATCTGTTGTATAATATTTCAAAACGCTATGAGGTATGTAAACTATGAAAAAGAAACAGATTATGGCCTGGATCGGCATTGTACTGCTGGTAGCTCTATACCTGAGTACGCTTATTTTTTCACTCCTAAAAAGTGACTTTGCCTATGATATGTTCCGCATCTCCGTGGCATGTACGATCATTGTTCCGGTACTGTTATATGGCTACATTCTTTTTTACCGGATTTCAAAAAAAGGGAAAGAAAACGAAAAACCGGATAACCACAAAAAATAGGTTATCTGGTTTTTTCTCTGTTATTGTGAAATTATGTTTTAATTTGATTGCTTATCCCTTCGAGCGTGTTTGATCATTCATTCCCGCCATCCAAAGCTCTAAAATGCAAATGCAAAATCATCTGCCGGCTCTTCTGCCGTTTGAATCAGATTCATAATCATCTGAGGAAGGGTGACCTCCCATTTATAACTGACGTTGACCCGGTCTTCCGAAAGACACTGGATAGGGATTCCGTTACTTCCAAAAATATCTACCTCACCACCTGCTATACGGCTGATACGATGAGCAAATGTTATATAGCCTTTCTTGTAATTCATCATCTCTCTTTGATATTCTGTTATATGCTTTGGCCGCAGGCTGTTTAGTGTATATTGCAGGTAGAAATCGGAAAGCAGCTGCTTTTTATGTCCCTTCATCCATTCAACATCCTGGTTTAATATCCTCTGTGCTTCTTCCTTTGTAATCTTTACGCATCTCTTATATACAATCTCATTCTGTATATATTTTTTCTCTATATAGATTTGGGTTTCGTCGTTGTTCTTCATACAGATATAGTATTTTGGTACTGTGTCGTTGTGCAGCTCCCCTGCCGCACCAGTCTGCATAAATCTTAGTTTCTTCAGGCTGTATTTTTCAATCTTCTTTTTCGGCTGTCCGGTAAGTGCAGCCTGTTTCATTTGTTCGTACTTATCTTTTCTAACTGTTTCATTTTCTTCATAATACGTGGTGTATCTCATGAAAAATCCCCCTATCTTCCACCTTATACTATATGAATGACGTCCCGGCAACATGCATGTTTTTTAACATTTTCTGTATAAAATGACAAAACATTTTTCGTTCGCATTTTATAAATTTATTATAGCATTTAATTGTGAATACATGATGTCGCACTTCTAAAAAGTTTCTTAATTATATTAAGAATTGACAAGTAATCACTTAGCATACTATGATAATAGGTAATACTTACTAAGGAGGATCTTACAGAATGATAAAATCTATAATTTTTGATATTGGAATGGTCTTAGCGGACTACAACTGGTCCGGTTATCTGCAGACTTTTGCTTATTCCGAAGAAACATACCAGGCTGTTGCAAATGCAGTCTTTTTAAGCCCCACCTGGGTTGAATGCGACCGCGGGGTACTCTCTGACCAGGAACTTCTATCCGGATTTATCTGCAATGCCCCGGAATATGAAAAAGAAATAAAGGAAGTATATGCCACCGTGGGCAGATGCATTAAACAGTATGATTATGCAATCCCCTGGATTCAGGAGCTGAAAAAGAAAGGGCTTGGGATCTATGCGCTCTCGAACTACGGAGAGCGCATGTTTGCCCAGACGGGAAAAGAACTGAATTTTCTAAAATATATGGATGGCGCTCTGATTTCCTATCAGGATCACCTAATAAAGCCAGACCCCAGAATATACCAGACCATTCTTAACCGTTACCATCTGATTCCGGAAGAGACTGTTTTCTTTGATGATAATGAAGACAATGTGAAAGGTGCATCCGATCTTGGAATCCATGCCTTTCTGTTTCACAATTATGAGGAAGCAGCCCAACAATTAGAGGCTTTGCTGAACGTATAAAACAAATAGTCCATAAAGCTTGAATCCCCAATAATTCAAACTTTATGGACTACAAGAGCCGGAATCAATTTATTGTCTGTAAATAATATCGTCTCTTCCTGGTCCGTTGGATATCATGGTAATTGGGAAGCCCAGGTGTTTTTCAACAAACTCTACATACTTTTTACAGTTCTCCGGTAAATCTTCATATTTTTTAATACCCCGAATATCAGAATTCCATCCAGGCAGAACTTCCAGAACCGGTTTTGCCTTTTCTAACTGGGAGGTAGTCGGGAAATCTGTGGTTACTTTTCCATCGATTTCATATCCGGTACATACCGGGATTTCTTCTAAATAGCCTAAGACATCCAGAACAGTAAATGCAACATCCGTTGTTCCCTGAATTCTGCAGCCGTATTTGGATGCAACGCAGTCAAACCAGCCCATACGTCTCGGACGTCCTGTGGTTGCGCCGTATTCTCCGCCGTCTCCGCCTCGTCTTCTTAATTCATCTGCTTCTTCACCAAAGATTTCACTTACAAATGCACCTGCTCCCACAGCGCTGGAATAAGCTTTTACAACGGTAACGATTTTCTTGATTTCATATGGTGGAATTCCTGCTCCTATAGCGCCATATGCCGCCAATGTAGACGAAGATGTAACCATTGGGTAAATTCCATGGTCCGGATCCTTTAAAGAGCCCAGCTGGCCTTCTAAGAGGATGTTCTTCCCTTCCTGGATGGCATCCCATAAGAAAGCAGATACATCACACACATAAGGTGCAACCATTTCTTTATAACTTTTTAACTCTTCCATAATATCATCAGGGTTCAATGCCGGTTTCTGATATAAATGCTCTAAGATAACATTTTTCTGAATGCATACACGCTCTACTTTTTCTTTCAGTGCATCTTCATCAAATAATTCACTTACCTGGAAACCGATTTTTGCATATTTATCAGAATAAAAAGGTGCAATACCGGATTTTGTGGAACCAAATGATTTGCCCGCCAGACGTTCTTCTTCACACTGGTCAAAAAGAATGTGGTAAGACATCACCATCTGTGCACGGTCTGAAACCAAAATCTTTGGAGCCGGAACCCCTCTGTCTACAATCCCTTTTATTTCATTAAATAATACAGGAATGTTCAATGCGACGCCATTGCCAATTACACTGGTTGTATGATCATAAAATACTCCAGACGGCAGCGTATGCAATGCAAATTTACCATAGTTATTAACGATCGTATGACCTGCGTTTGCGCCTCCCTGAAATCTTACGATTATGTCTGCTTTTTCGGCAAGCATATCTGTGATCTTGCCCTTGCCTTCATCTCCCCAGTTTGCTCCTACAACTGCTTGTACCATATTGAGATCCTCCTGTATCTGTTTTTAAGTTATCGTATTAAAACAATGTTACGGGTTAAGTATACTACTTTTCTCTGCATAAGTAAAATTAATATTGATTATGCTTTATATAAGTGTGGGTTATGTTATTATTTCAACAAATAATCCTCAATTGCTTTGAGAAACTCTTCTGCCCTTTCGTGCTGCTCTTTCGCATCCTGGCAAAACACAAGAAAAAAATCGGCGTAATCTGTATTGTTTCTAATTTGAAATGCCTGGCTGATATATTTTGAATACTTTTTGTCAAGCTTTTCCGTTTTAATATATTCTTTTTGAAAATAAGCAATCACACCGGAATGTTTTGAAAAATCCTGTCCTTCCATTGCCAGCAATGCACGTACAGCAGTAAACATCGCATAATAGGAACGTCCAATAGAATCTTTATAGCTCCCGGCATCGAATAGTATCTTTGAAGAATAAAGTCTTTCTTTCGCCATATTCAAACGATACTGCATTAATTCTTTTCTTTTATCAGGCAACAATATCTACCCCCTCATTCTGAATATTTCTATAGTAGGGCAGATCATTTTTATACTTCTCAAATTCCTCAAACGGTATCACTGTTGGTGAAACAATCATTCCATATTCCAGTTCTAAATCAGATGACTCATCCCATACTTTCCTGAGACCTTCCTGCAGATTGGCACGTTCTCCCTGTACGATTGCCACAATATCTATATCTGAATCCATTTGATAATCTCCTCTTGCATACGAACCATAAAGCAGGATCCTTACAATGTTATCTCCGTATACATCCCGATAAATCCCAGCTATCTGCCGTAAAATGACATCCAGTTCATTTCTTGTACACATACAACGTTCTCCTCTCTATTTGCATTTAAACCATAACCCTTATTTCATATTTCATATTTCATATTTCATATAATAATTATATACAACCATTCCTATGTTTACAAGTCAAACAGTTATTTCTTCTTCATCATACCAATCAGACACTGCGCCGCCACCGACAGCGGATTTCTCCGGTCTATGGCAAGGCAGATATTTCTCCTTGGAATTTCTTTTTTTAGTTTTAGCTGAAATAATGATCCATCGTCTAAATTCATGCGGGCAAAGTCCTGCATGACAGTGGCAACACCCAGATTTCTGGCTGCAAACTGGACGATCATGTCGCTGGTTGCCAGTTCGATTTCCGGGTTCAGAACAACGCCATTTTCCAAAAGAAACTTATCCATATAAGCTCTTGTGCTTGTTTTTTTCTCCAGGCAGATTATGGGGAGCCTTTCCAGTTCTTTCAGGGAAATTTCACGCCCTTTTAAGTCCATAAATTTGCTGCCTGCCACAAAGATATCCGCAATTTCCCGAACCTGAGAGAATTCCAGTTCTGTCCTGGCTGGAAGGGGATCTGTAACCACACCGAAATCTATTTTCCCCTCCTGCATATAGCGCAGAGTCTCCGGAGTCGGTCCGTTTGTTACGGTAAGCTTTACTTTTGGATATGCTTCGTGAAACTGCTGAAGATAAGGCAGCAGATAGAAGCGGAGGGTCATATCACTGGCACCAATGCGGATCTCTCCTGTTTCCATATTCTGCATGTCCCTCAGTTTTTGCTCTCCCAGCATCATATATTCATACCCTCTGGCAACATAAGAATAAAGCATTTCTCCTGCCGAAGTCAGCCGCACGCCTTTCCCTGTCCTGACAAACAGAGTTATGCCCAGCTGTTTTTCCAGCTGTTTGATAGCCTGGCTGACTGCGGGCTGGGTAATGGAAAGCTCTTCCGCCGCCAGGGTTATGCCGCCCAGCTTGCCAACATAATAAAAAATCCTATAGTATTCTAAATTTATATTCATATTATCCCTGTCCCTGCCAGAGCATATTTGAAAATTCCTTTCTGGCAACTGTACGTTCCGGTTTGTTTGATGGATACAGATGACAGAAATGAATTTTCAGACAGACTCTATGATTTATCGTAAGTATGGAACTCCTCTCAGCGATTCGTTCCTTTTCGGAAAATAATAAAGATAATAGCACTGGCGCCCATCAATATGGGATAGAAAAGGTATGGCATAATCTGAAAAGGTGTAAGTGCAGATAAGCTTGCCGCTGATAATAGCTGGGCTCCATAGGGAATCAGTCCCTGTCCTACCGAAGCAAAGATATCCAGCAGGGATGCACTTCTTCTGGGAGAAATATTATATTCTTGACTGATTTCCTTTGCTATGGGACCTGCCATTACAATTGCCACCGTATTATTGGCGGTACATGCATCCACTGCAGCTGCCAGAAATGCAATCCCAAATTCACCGCCCTTTTCACCACGGATACTTTTCTTGATTACATACAGGATATAATCGATTCCACCATAGGCTTTCACCAATGCCACGATACAGGCTACGATTAAGGAAATCACGGTAATATCATACATTCCGGTAACACCTTCGCCGACTACCTTGAAGATATCTCCGATAAGTATCGTACCAGTGCCCACGCCGACTATCAAGGATAGAACGATCCCGCTGATTAAAACTACGAATACATTTAACCCGATCAGGGCGCCGATTAAAACCACCAGATAAGGTGCCACTTTTAAAATATCGTATTCCAGATTGCCAAAATCCTGTTTTCCGCCTGCTCCTGAAATTACCAGGAATAAAATCATGGTAATAATTGCAGCCGGCAATACAATAAAGAAATTTTCTTTAAATTTGTCCTTCATCTCACATCCCTGCGTACGAACAGCTGCGATTGTGGTATCTGAGATCATGGAAAGGTTGTCCCCGAACATAGCGCCGCAGACAACTGCTCCGATGCAGATCGGTAGAGCAATACCGGTTTTATCACTGATCCCCACACCAATTGGCGCCATGGCTGCAATGGTTCCCATGGAGGTACCCATGGAAATGGAGATAAAGCAGCCGATTAAAAACAATCCTACAACCGCTATATTGGATGGAAGAATAGACAATCCCAGATTTACCGTGCTCTCAACACCTCCCGCAGCCTTAACGGCACCTGAGAAACCGCCTGCTACCAGAAAGATCAGACACATGGTAACAATATTTTCTTCTCCGATTCCTTTTGTGATCACACTGATTTTATCTGCATAGGGCAGTTTGCGGTTCTGGGCAAATGCAACTAAAAGGGCAATCAAAAATCCCACGATCGCCGGCATACTGTAAAAGTCCCCGGTGACACATCCCATCCCGATAAATATAACTAAAAAAACTCCAATGGGCAGCAGTGCTCCCGGATTTCCCCTGTTACTTCCCATACCGTTCTCTTTTTTACTATCCACTTTGCTTCCTTCTCTGTATTGCGCTTTATTTTCTGATTTATTTTCTTCTTCTATCATCTCTTCTCTCCTGTTTTTTATACATACTGCTGAACTTCATGGGGCTTCTGCAAATTTAAAATAAGCCGCCGCACCAGTACAGCGCCGCACATTTAACTGTGCAATGCTCTACTAAACATATGTACGGCGGCTCCCGGAAGGTATTTAAAAATGCTTTCTGCCATCTGTTCGTTCTAATTTTCAGGACGTACAGATGTTGGAAATACATTTTCAAACACCCTCCGGGGCATTTCATCTGCTTATATTTACGTTTCTTGTATTTATATCTCTTGAATTTACATGCTTATATTATACGTTAATTTCTGCTTTCATACCCAGAATTTCTTTATTCTCTTCTAAAATAGGCTTAACATTCTTCGTAAGGAAGTTATCTACCTGTAATGGAGCGCGTCCAACATATTTAGAAGGATCCATTGTTTTCTTCAGTTCCTCTAAAGACATATTGAATGCCGGGTCGGCTGCAATGAGTTCCAGAAGGTTATTGTCCTTGCCTTCCACTTTTACATTCTTTCCTGCTTCCATGGAAAGTTCGCGGATTTTTTCGTGAAGTTCCTGTCTGTCACCGCCTGCTTTTACAGCATCCATCATAATATTTTCCGTTGCCATAAATGGCAGTTCTGACATCAGACGCTTTTCAATTACTTTTGGATATACCACAAGTCCGTCTACCACGTTCAGGCACAGATCCAGAATACCGTCAACTGCCAGGAATCCCTCCGGAACAGAAAGGCGCTTATTAGCGGAATCATCCAGGGTTCTTTCAAACCACTGTGTTGCAGAAGTAATTGCAGGATTTAATGCATCTGCCATTACAAATCTGGACAGGGAAGCAATACGCTCACTTCTCATTGGATTTCTCTTGTATGCCATTGCTGAGGAACCGATCTGGGACTTTTCAAATGGCTCTTCCACTTCTTTTAAATGCTGAAGCAGACGAATATCATTGGAAAATTTATGCGCACTTGCAGCGATTCCGGCTAACACGTTTACCACTCTGGTATCTACTTTACGGGAATATGTCTGTCCGGATACTGCATAGCATTCTTTGAATCCCATTTTTGCTGCAATCATAGGATCGATCTGGTCTATTGTTTCCTGATTTCCATCAAACAATTCCAGGAAGCTTGCCTGTGTACCTGTTGTTCCTTTGGAACCCAGAAGTTTCATAGTTGAAATCACATAATCCAGATCTTCTAAATCCAGCATAAATTCCTGCATCCAAAGTGTTGCACGTTTTCCAACAGTTGTGGGCTGTGCAGGCTGAAAATGTGTAAATGCCAGTGTCGGAAGAGACTTATACTCATTTGCAAAGCTTGCCAGTTCTGCAATTACATTGACTAATTTTCTCTTTACTAATTTTAATGCTTCTGTCATTACGATGATGTCCGTATTGTCGCCAACATAGCAGGATGTTGCTCCTAAGTGGATGATCCCTTTTGCTTTGGGACATTGTACACCATATGCATACACATGGGACATAACATCATGACGAACTACTTTTTCTCTTTCTTTTGCCACATCATAATTAATTTCATCCGCATGGGCTTTTAATTCTTCGATTTGTTCTTCTGTAATATTCAGCCCTAATTCTTTTTCTGTTTCAGCCAGGGCAATCCATAATTTTCTCCAGGTGCGGAATTTCATATCCGGTGAAAAAATATACTGCATTTCCCTGCTTGCATAACGTTCCGATAACGGACTTTGATATCTGTCTGTACTCATTTTATATCTCCTCTATTATCCTTCTTATTTATCCTGTAATTTCAGCATTTTATAAATACGGGTACCTATTTCGTGTATTCACCCCGGATGTCTTCTGTGGGCGGCTCCATTGGATAAACTCCTGTGAAGCATCCTTTACAGATCGGACGGTTTCCGATCATTTCACCCAAGCGTCTGACAGCCAGATAAGCCAGTGAATCAGCACCGATTACCTGTCTGATTTCTTCCACAGTGCGGTTGTAAGCAATGAGCTGCTCCCTTGCCGGTACATCTGTTCCAAAGTAACATGGCCATAAAAACGGAGGTGAGCTGACTCTTACATGTACCTCTGCCGCTCCCGCTTCTTTTAGCATGCTTACAATCCGGTCGCTTGTAGTTCCCCGAACGATGGAATCATCGATCATGACAACTCGCTTTCCTTTTACTGCTTCTTTTAAAACGTTTAATTTCACACGGACGCTGGACTCACGGCTGCTCTGCTTGGGCTTGATAAAGGTTCGTCCCACATATCCATTTTTAACAAAAGCTGTTCCATATGGAATTCCGGACTGGAGAGAATACCCAAGTGCCGCTGCATTGCCTGATTCCGGCACGCCTACCACCAGGTCTGCTTCTACCGGGGAATCGATTGCAAGAAATTTACCTGCAAGGATTCTGGAATGATAAACGCTGACTCCGTCAATCCTGCTGTCCGGTCTTGCAAAATAGATATATTCAAAAATACATCTGGCTTCCTGTTCTTTGGGGAGACACATACTGGTATCCGATTGTATGCCGTCTTTCGTTATGGTTACAATTTCCCCCGGAAGAACGTCTCTTACAAACTCAGCACCTACTGTATCAAGTGCACAGGTCTCGCTTGCCAGAATGTATGCATGATCCCTTTTACCGATGCAAAGGGGCCTAAATCCATAAGGATCCCTTGCTCCCATTAATTTTCTGGGGGACATAACGATCAGCGAATACGCTCCCTTAATTTTCATCATAGCACGCTTCACCGCTTCTTCTGCCGCTTTTGATTTTACCCGTTCCCTTGCAATATGATACGCAATAACTTCCGAATCAATCGTAGTTTGAAAAATAGCGCCGTCATAAGCCAGCTGGTCACGAAGTTCCGTCGCATTGATCAGATTGCCATTATGTGCCAGCGCCAGCGTTCCTTTTATATAATTTAATACCAATGGCTGTGCATTCTCACGCGTACTGCTGCCTGCTGTGGAATAACGGACATGGCCTACACCGATGTCACCCTTCAGGTTGTCAAAACTGTCTTCTGTAAATACTTCATTAACCAGCCCCATTCCTTTATAGGAAGAAACTTGTCCTTTTGGACCCTGTGTATCACTTACGGCGATTCCACAGCTTTCCTGTCCTCTGTGCTGCAATGCAAATAATCCGTAATAAATGGTGGATGCAACATCGTTTCCATCAAAATCATAGATACCGAATACACCACACTCTTCTTTTAATCCGTCAAATTCTTCCACTTGTTCATGTAAATGATTGTTCATATATCCAGCCTTTCTACATGCACTTGTTATCTGATCATTAATATTGCTCTTACGAAAATCACAGTGGATGTAATATCCACTGTGTCTTTGGTTTTTCTTATAATCCGAGACGAGAAAATACTTCGTTGTAAGCTTCTTCTACATTTCCCATGTCTCTTCTGAAACGGTCTTTATCTAATTTCTCATGGGTTGCTGCATCCCAAAGTCTGCAGGTATCCGGTGATGTTTCATCAGCCAGGATAATCTGTCCATGATATCTTCCAAATTCGATCTTAAAGTCGATCAATTCAATATTTGCTTTTAAGAAATATGCTTTTAAAACGTCATTTACTTTGAAAGCATATTTGGAAATCTCTTCTATTTCTTCTTTTGTAGCCAGATTTAATGCGATTGCAAAATAATCATTGATAAGCGGATCACCTAAATCGTCATTTTTATAACTAAATTCTAAAGTAGGAGCTGAGAATTTCGTTCCTTCCGGTACGCCAAGTCTCTTTGAAAAGCTTCCTGCTGCAACATTTCTGATGATAACTTCTAATGGAACAATCTCTACCTTTTTAACTGCTGTCTCTCTGTCGCTTAATTCTTCAACCAAATGTGTTGGAACGCCTTCAGCCTCGAGAATTTTAAAAACATGATTGGTCATACGGTTATTAACAACACCTTTACCAACGATAGTACCCTTTTTTAAGCCATTGAATGCTGTCGCATCATCTTTGTAGTCTACAATTAATACGTCAGGATCTTCTGTTGTGTAAACTTTTTTTGCTTTTCCTTCATAGAGTAATTCTCTTTTTTCCATTTTGAATCCACCTATCCTTCTTCATATAGTTATCAGTATCATGACCATAGTGGGGCGTGCAGCTTGCAGTCACGCTCAAGACCGATCACCTACAAAATTATATAACATTGTAATTTATAAAGCAAGAATAATTCTCTAAAATACGACACGCATTTACATTTTAGTGGAATTTGCCCAAAAACTCCTGCGTTCTGGCATTGTCTGACCGAAATAATTCCTCAGGTTTTCCCTGTTCCACAATTACTCCGCCCTCCATAAAGATAATATGGTCTGCCACATTCTTCGCAAAGTTCATTTCATGGGTAACAATGACCATAGTCATATGCTCTGCCGCAAGATCTTTAATGACCTTTAAGATCTCTCCGGTCAGCTCCGGGTCCAGTGCTGAAGTCGGTTCATCAAAAAATAAAACCTTGGGGTTCAACGCCAGCGCCCTAGCAATGGATACACGCTGCTGCTGTCCTCCTGACAGTTGAAAAGGATATGCCTCTTCTTTCTCGGATAAGCCCATTTTAGCAAGCAGTTCCCTTGCTTCCTTCTTCACCTGCTCCTTATCCCGTTTCTGTACTCTGACAGGGGCATCCATTACATTTTTCAGTACGTTAAAATGAGGGAACAAGTTGAAGTTCTGGAACACCAGACCAAAATTCTGCTGGATTTTCTTCAGCTGATCCTGCTTTGCGTAAACCGCTTTCCCATCCGCTCCGGTGGTAACTGCTTTTTCTCCCAGATAGGAAAGTTCACCGGAATCCATCGTCTCAAGCAGCGTTGCACAGCGCAGAAGCGTGGATTTTCCGGAACCGGAAGGACCAATGATCGCCACCACTTCCCCTTGCTTTACCGTAAGAGAGATATCTTTCAGAACTTCCAGATTTTCAAATTTCTTCTCTATATTATGAATTTCCAAATAATTCATCTGACCTACCTTTGCATCGCAGCCATACTGCGACACCGCCCGCTTCCGTAAGAAGTGAATCCTGCGGGCATTCCTTTCCTGATTTTTACATTTGTTATTAAACGCAGTCCGCTGCGCCTCATTCCGAAACCCTGTGTCTTAAGAACAATTATCGGTAATAGTTCATCTTCTTCTCTGCCTTTTCCATCAGAAACGCTACAATGAAGTTAAAGATGTAATAGAAGATGCCCGCTGCCACCAGAGGCATAACATTGGTACTGGATGATGCAAGTGCTTTAGCAACCGTGAACATCTCCGATACTGCGATTACCATTGCAAGAGAAGTATCTTTGACCAGGGTAATCACTTCATTTGTAATAGACGGAAGGATTCTTTTAATTACCTGAGGCAATATAATGGTAAAAAATGTCTGAACCTTGTTATATCCCAGAAGTTTTGCCGCTTCATACTGCCCTACTGGCATAGACTCAATACCACTGCGGTAGATCTCAGCAAAATATGCTGCATAATTCAGTGCAAAACCAATTATAACTGCTATAAAACGGTATGATGCCTGAATCTTAATGCCAAACAGATAATATGGTCCGAAATAAACCACCATCAACTGCAGCATCAGCGGCGTACCGCGCATGATTGATATGTAAATCTTTGCAATATTTCGAATGACACCGTTCTTTGACATCCGACCAAATGTGATTACCAGCCCGAGCGGTATGGAAAACAATAGGGTCAGTCCAAATATTGCAACAGACGTCAGCATTCCCTCTGATAATTTTGATAACATCATTGCGTAATTCATGTTTGCTTCCTCCAAATTGTATCAATCGCAAAAGAGAGGGGAAGTTTCCCCTCTGATTTTGCGTATTTCTTTATTTTCCTATAATTGTAATATCCTTGCCAAACCATTCATTGGAAATATTAGCAAGTGTTCCATCTGCTGCCATTTCTTCTAACGCTTTCTGAACAGCATCTTTTAATTCATCATTTCCTTTTTTGAATCCGATTCCATATTCTTCAGCAGCAATAGCTTCATCCAGTACTTTGAAATCTGCATTTCTTTTCTGAATCTGGTAGCTTGCCACTACGTTATCCATTGCAATCGCATCTACTGCTCCGGATTCCAGATCCATAAATGCGGTATTATAATCCGCTACGGTTATCAACTGTCCAAAGCTGCCTGAGAGTTCCGGCTTGTCATTCAATGCCGCCTGAGCACTGGAATCTGTCTGCACATCTACTACTTTCCCTGCAAGATCTGCTAAAGCTTCAATCCCGGCATCTGCTTTTACAACAATTACCTGATCATTTTTCATATACGGATCCGACCAGGTATAGTCGTCTTCACGTCCGTTCATGGTAAATCCATTCCAGATACAGTCAATGGTTCCGGAATTTAATTCCATGTCTTTTGCATCCCATGCAATCGGCTGATATTTTACTTCTTTGCCCAGGCGCTTCGCAACCTCTGCTGCTGCTGCCAGGTCAAATCCTGTGAATTCACCGTCATCTCCCACAAATCCCATTGGCGGGAAATCCTGGTCAAATCCTACTGTAAAGGTTCCCCCTGTTGCTGCCGCGGCCTCTGAGGATGCTGCTTCCGTCCCTGCTGCTTCCGTAGTGCCGGCTTCCGATGCCGCCTCTGTGGCTGCTGCTTCGGATGATGCCGCTTCTGTAGTTGCTGCTTCCGTTGTCTTGGATGCTTCTGTTGCCGCTTTGGTTTCTCCGGTACCGGATGAACCGCATCCGGAAATCATTGCTGCTGCTAAAGCAGTTCCCAGCATCATGCTTAACATTTTCTTTTTCATAATAACAATTCCTCCATTTTATACCAAACACTTTTTTTGTTTACCGATTGAGCACTCTACTCTGGTAAATCAGTAAAATCATACTAACATAAAATAACAGGGCTGTCAATTATGAAAAATTTACCGCAAAGTGGGCGTAAGATGGCGTGTATGAATTCTCTGAATTGTTCTGAAATTGTCCATTTAAGAACAAGTACTCTTATGATACTGGGCTTTTAGTTTCTCCACAATTTCTTCCGGCTCCATTCCTTTCAGGCTTTTTGCCAGGTCACTGTTCACTGCCTCTTTGCAAATCTGAGCGTTCCGCTTTTGAAGTTCCGTTACCATGATCTTATCCGCCTTTACTTCCTCCAGCCGTTTTTCATATGCTTCCTTTGGCAGGTACAGCGGCAGGAGTGAAAGGTATTTCTGGAATGTATCTTTGGATTTTACAATTCCGTAAGACTGCCACAGACAGTTTGCGGCTTCTTCAAATAAGAACAGTTTTGCATAAGCCCCTGCCATATTACAGAGAATAGAGGCATAAAACTGAATGCCCAGATTGCCCGGATTGCGGTCCTTGAGTATCTGGTAATACTCCTGTATTCCATTGATATACATACCATACTCAACAAGATAATCGGCTTTCATCTTCCTTCTTAAGTCATCCGGCTGGATTTCTATTTTTGAAATTTCTTCCTGTATCTGCTGGAACTCCTGGTGTGACAGATAGCCGATCTCCTTGAAAATAGGCAGAATAAAATTGCCGATGCTCTCTTCTTTATCTAATTGCTGGTAGAGTTTCCGGTAAAGCTTTAAAAGCCCCAGTTCATCCCTGATCCAGTCACAGAGTTTTTCGTTGATAATCGTATTATCAATAAGATAAATATTTTGCTGAAGATAATAGCACAGTTCTTCGATGGAATAAATATTCGTACTGATACTCTCGATATAATATGGATTTTTCGCCTTTTTAATCTGGCATAATACATATCCGCTCAATGCTTTATCTCCTTTCTATACATCAATAATCTCTTCCCAGACCTTTCCGGAAGAGGGAAACAGACCTCCGAATCCCAGATCCCGTATGGACACCTTGCATTTGTGTACTGACAGAAAAGATATATTTACTTCAAGTCTGGTGGTCTTATTAGGCCGTACCGGAAGTCCTTCCAGAAAAATACTGTGGGTTCTTGCCGGGCTGGTATCGATTGGTTTGAAATAAAGAATTAATTCATCCGTATCATCCAGAATCAGCTCATAAGTATGATATGCCTCATACCAGTCCATACCTGCATTGAGGCAGAGATAGTAGCTTTCCTTGCCCCGGATCTGCATCTGCATCCCTACATTTACTTCAACCATATCTTCTCCAACATACAGATAATCTCCGATATCGGCAAGCCCTTTTCTCTGCATTGCCCCATAACAGGCTCCCTTTGTATAGAGATTCCTTCCCTGAAATACATGTCTTCTGTTATTGCAGAGAGACTGAAGGGAACGCACCGCCCAGGTTTTGTCAAAATTGTCCCCAATGAGATACGTGGATGAGAAGATCTTATTTGCAAATATCTTCTGTATCAGTCCAAGAAACAGACGGTCTCTTTCCAGGTTCCAGTCAGCGTCCTTTTTTCCTCTTCTGACTTTGTTATCCAGAGCGAGCTGTGCCATTTTTGTCACCCTGACCAGAGCCGGCCTGGTCTTATAATCGATATCCAGTTCAAATGCCGTAATCTTAGAATCTTCATATTCAAACAGGGCAACCTTATAATTCCAGAGTTCTTTTTTCTGGTTCAGGGTAAAATAGTAAAAGCTTTCCCGGTAATCCTGTAAAAACACACTGCTTCTCTCAATACCCAGCATCGCCAGAGATGATGGTATTGCACTCACCCAGGGCTCTTCCATTTTTTCCATTGTAACCATAATGCTTATATTACCTGCCAGGTCTTCTGTTCCCAGCATCTCAAAGCACTCCTTAAAAAAATTACTTAAAAGGACATCTCCCAGTTCTTTTTTCCCCTCCACCAAAGGGAAGATGTCTCTGGGGGTGGAAATCAGATAATTATCCTTTCCCTCCTCCATACTGATCGTAATCGGATCTGAAATTTTGTGGTTATAAAATGTAATCAGCGAAAAATTTCTGCCCAGATCAAATCCGACAATGACCTCATTTATTTCCTTAATCATAGGTGCCTCCATCTTATTTACTGAATCTTAAAATCATAAACCCCGCCCCAAGCAGCGGGTATCAAATACTAAATATCATCTGCCTGACCTGGTATTCAGGCTTACGGGAATAAACGGCTGATAAAATAATTCTGCTCAATATAAGTCTGTTTATTGTCTTCTACCGCTTTTTTATTTCCGGTCTGGATCGCTTCCATCATGTGATTGATCAAATCATACTGGCTGTTTCCTTCCGGCTTTGACTTTTTGGCATAGTGAATCGTCTGATCCTCTGTGGTCACTGTCTGGTTATCCAGCTCTTCCACCAGATGCCAGGTTAATTCATCTCCATAAAACAGCGTAAACTCTTTTACAAAGATTCCTTCGTACATATTCTTCATGGGTTCCGTTTTAAACCCATTTTCTTCCCCGCCCAAACGATAATGCAGAACCACTCTGGATTTTGGATTGGCACGGTATTCCACATAGGTTTTGTCAGAGAGCTGGTATGGTCTTGTAAAGACATCCGGCAGTTCCTCAAAAAAAGCAAAACGAAGTCCTTCGTAAGAGATGTCTTCCATCATGCGGTTAATAACCGTCTCCTGTCCATCCGTAAGATCCGGCTTTTTCGCATAATTTCTTAAGAGCGCCAGCTCACAAATACGTTCCGGAACCTGCTGCTTCACAGCCAGACGTTCTATATAATCAAATACCGGCTGTGCAACCTGTTTTTCTTTTACAAAGTAATTATAAGCACTGAGTATGACATATGCCAGACAGATTTGCTTTTTCCCCATCTTCTTGCGGTAGGAATCGAAAATTTCTTCGGTATCTTCCTCTCCCATCCTCATAAACAGTACAAAGATCAGAATCTTCTCTTCCATTTCAAAACCATCCAGATCAAATTCCCTGCCTGCTTTCCAGATATTTTTCATAATTTCAATCGGACCGTCATAATACATCAGAAGATATGACAAGATTGTCTCATCGTACTTCTCACTGGAAAAACAGTAAGCACAAAGAAACAGCAGCATGTCATCAGCCGCGTATTCTTTTTCCAGTATTGTCCTGCTGCACAGGCGGACCAGCTGGATCAGATCTATATTCTCCGGACCATAGATGCTCACAAGTCCAAATGCCTCCTGGCACATGCCCTCTTCGGTCAGAAGTTCAATTAATTTCTTTTTATCGGTCTTCACAAACACATGGTAATCAATACGGTGAAGATACTCATAACGCTGTTCGGCAGCAGGATGATCATAATAATATTCCAGAATCTTACTCCGAAGCTGTTCTTTATAAGACTCCCGGATCTCATCTATTTCCAGAAGCCTGCCATAGCTGTCCGCATTTGCAGATGTTATCAAAATTTCTTTGGAATCCAGATAGCAGCTGTTTAATACCAGCCCCGCATTATCCGGGCAGAGTTCTCTGCAATATTCCCGGAAAACCGGACGATCCATTAATTTTGTCAATGTATAAGGGATCTCCGAAGCGTACCGGTTCCCCTCTTCATCCTCGAACAAAATCCGGTAGTCCCCGGTATACAGCTGCACATAAGCCGTCCCATCCTGAATTACGGAGCGTATCTCGTTCTTTAGCTGGCTGTGAATCACAATTGCCGACTTCATGCGGTTAACATCACACTTTAATTCGTATGTGAAAATTGCCCTTGCCAGTCCATCTGCCATCCGTTTATTCATAATCGCTTTTGTCAGGAAGTTATCGTATATCAACGCAAGATCTCTGTTGATTCTCCCCAGTGCCAGCTGGTCAACCATAAAACGCTCCATAGCCGGGCGGTAGCTCTTGTAGGTTTCCGGATCTTTGCTGTGGTTTCTGATTACATTGGCATATACAAACGCCTTTTTATTGTAACTTAAGGTGTTGTTATAAGCAAAATACATCCGCACCATCTGAGGCAGTATTCTGTCCGTATCATCCTCCATGGTTTCAATATAATACTCATATAATCCCGTCAGTCGCAGCTCATACTCTACCCCTTTGGCATACCATTTGAAATATTTCTTATCTGTTTTATGACCTTTGATTAACAGGCTGCACACCGCATTAATGATACTTTTCACCGGATATTTCTCATAGCAGTAAGTTAAGACGGAGAAAAGCCCTTCGTTAAATTCACGGTGGCGCAGAGTAAGTTCTGCCGCCTGCTCCGCAATCTCCCGATTCATAACTTCTTCCTTGCACACGAACCGCAGAAGTTTTATTTCAAAGTCATCCAGACGCTTTAGGATCAATGGCTCCTTCTGGAGGATCTGTACTCCTTCCACATACATTACCGGGCTGGTACAGCCGCAGATATACTGATCCCGGACTGCTGCCATCCTGTCCAGCGGTCCGCAGACCGATGGTTCCTGCAGATAAAGAAGGATCCACTGCAGCATCCAGTTTTCCTTATTCTGCAGATATAATTCATACACCTTTTCTTCTATATAATCAATATATTTTGTATCCCGGTTATAAAACGTGGTGAGATAAAGATAATAACCTTCCAGCTCCGGCCGGTCTATCCTGTCCTTGTGATTCTCGATCTCTTCCAGTGCCATGCATGCATCTACCATCCGCTCTCTTGCGAAAAGAAGCTGCACCCGGTAAAGCTCGAAAAACATGTGGCTTCCTCCGGCATTGTGGTAATCCATCAGTGCCTTCTCCGAAATATCCAGCCATTCCCCCAGCTTTTTGCGTTTTAAGCGAAAATCCATATAAGCGGACATCATCTTTGCTACTGCCCGGTGCTGCTTATAGCCTTTTCGTTCCCCGGTTCCTTTCACCGCCTTAAATGCCTCAATTTCAAAAACAAGCGTCTCGTAACCGGAACGAATCGTAATTCTGCCATAATTTTTTCCGCCATGCAGCTTTTCCATATCGATAACATACTCCAGAGAATAGGTGCTTCCAACAAATTCATCTGTGGTAACTGCTTCATGGTCAATGGAAATAAAGTCTGCATCTGACCGGATATCCAGGCGCAAAAATCCCCAGTTATCCTTAGTAAGTGCCAGCACTTCTTTCGTGGACTGAGTCATCGCCGGAAAGCTTCTGGACTGCTCTGACATATGCAGATTTACCGGCTTTTTCTTTCCGCAGCCAACCAGAAATTCTTCCAGACTGCGATAGCTGAAATTCTGTCCCCGGATACCTTCATAGAGGGATGCATATGAGGGTGTCCATTTCGGCAGCATGTGATAAAATTCAGATGAAATAAACAGGACATATGCCTTTTGGAAATCTTCTTTTGCCAGCGCTGTAAATTCATCCAGGCTTTTATACGCTACTGCCAGTTCCTGCTCCTTTGAATACTCTATCTCCAAGCAGAACGGAATGCGGTATTCTCCCAGATTGGAACAAATCGTAAAGGCTCCTTCTAATACTTCGCCTTCCTCCATTCCTGTCGTATCAATTTCATACACAATTTTTTCATTGTTTCCAAAAAAATCAGATGGCTCATATGCGACCCTGGCACTGGAAGAATAGATGAATCCCTTCATCTTCTTCTCTTCCGGATTGCTGATCTCAAAACTGCCCCTGAATGAGTCCCCTTTTTTAACCAGTACCCGGATTTCATCCACGGAAATTAACATGGCGGGGGCTTTATATTCAAAAATACCATTTAGTAATTGTTCAATTCTTCTTTTCAAAGGATTCACCTGCACTTTATTTAATCTATGAAGAGTATAACACTTTAGGTATAAGACGCGCAACTGTCTAAACGACAATTTGTTTTTGTTTTAGACATTTTTAAGGAATTCCCGACAAATAAGATATGGCTGCTTTTCCTCAATATTCCATCAACTTCCTCTTAATTTTTTCTGAACAATTGTGAACTTAACGTGAACTACATTGTTCAAAACCTTCCATTATGATATAATTTTCTTGATTTAGAGGAGCTTAAGAAATTGAAACTACAATTGTATTGAACGATTATGAAAAACTTTATTCAATGGGAGGAACCTTTTACGTGAATGCAAAAAAAAGCAGTAAACATCTCTGGATTATTCCAGTATACGGCATTTTTTATCTGCTGTCGTTTTCCTTTCTGGAAAGTCATGTGGTTGACCACCGGGAAATTATCCAATCCCGTTTAGACGACCTTATTCCTTTTTCAGAAATCTTTATCATTCCTTATTTTTTGTGGTTTTTATACATAGCCGCAACCGTAACTTATTTTGCCCTGTTTCAAAAGAACATAAAGGATTACTATCATCTTCTCGCTACTTTAGCAATTGGAATGACGCTGTTTTTAGTAATCTCACTAATCTGGCCCAATGGTCACACACTGCGCCCAAGGAGCTTTGAACGGGATAATATTTTTGTTGATTTAGTACGTTATCTTTATACAATTGATACACCTACCAATATTTTCCCCAGTATCCATGTATTTAATTCGGTGGCGTGCTGCACCGCAATTGGTAACAGCAAAGCTTTGAAAAAGCATAAGATTTTACAGGCATGCGTATTTTTACTGACCGTATCCATTGTATTATCAACGGTATTCCTGAAACAGCATACAATTATTGATGTCATCGCCGCACTTGCTCTGAACCTGATCTGCTATCAGCTGATCTACAAGTACCATTCGATACTGGCTTTTGTAAAAGCACTGGGCGAAAAAAGAAAGAAAAAAATCTTTCATTCCGACACTTTCTAAAACTGATTTGCAAAGAATCCGAAAAGAGGTTTCGCCATCCGGCAATTCCATCCTTTCGGATTCTTTTTATTTCTATATTTTATATTTTCTTTAATATCTACTTTGACATTTACTTTAATTTCTGTTTAGATCTCTACTTGATTTCTACTTTAATATCTTCTTCAATTCATCCATAAATGTATTGACATCCTTAAATTCCCGATATACCGATGCAAATCTTACATATGCCACCGGATCCAGGTCCTTTAACTTGTCCATGACGATCTCTCCGATTAAGGTACTCTCAATCTCTCTGTCTTCCCGATTGAAAACTTCTGTTTCTGCCGCATCTATCATTTCATTTATTTTAAGAACTGGTATGGGCCTTTTATAACATGCCCGAAGAACGCCTGCTTCTATTTTTGACCGATCATACTGCTCTCTGTTCAGATCTTTTTTGATTACAATTAACGGAATGGTTTCCACTTTTTCATATGTGGTAAAACGCTTTCCGCATTCATCACACAGCCTGCGCCGTCTGATGGAATTGTTATCATCCGCCGGTCTGGAGTCCACTACTCTTGTATTATCCTGGTTGCAAAATGGACACTTCATATCATTACCTCCTTATCTACTCCTCCTGAGCATATCACATATCTCCCCTGCCCATTTTATGTAGTATACTTTTTCTGTTTTGAGTATATCCAATACCTTAATCCCTGTCAATCAATTTTATTAAAAATACGCATAAACTTAGGTTTTACCTGGAAAATACCACTTTCAGGTGATTTTACGAATAATTTCAAAAGCAGAGCAATATAATGTAAAAATATATAACTGGGGAGCTTTTATGCGAATTTGTGATTTAAAACAAAAGGAAGTTATTAATGTTTGTACCTGCGGCTGTCTAGGCTGCGTCAGCGATGTGGATATCGATCCCCGTACCGGGCGTATTCTCTTCTTAATTGTTCCGGGCCCAGGAAAAATCTGCTCCTTTTTAGGCCGGGATACGGAATTTATCATTCCCTGGGAATGTGTTACGCAAATCGGTACTGATATCATCCTGGTTGAGGTAGATGAAGAAAAAATTAAAAAGAAGTGCGAATAGGCTCGTTTTACGAAGTAAAACGATAACCTACTCCCACTTCTGTCAGAATAAATCTGGGATCGGCAGGATCCTTTTCGATCTTTCTTCGAAGGGTTGCCATGAATACCCTCAGATTGCCGGGTTCAATACCTTCCGTATATCCCCAGATCTGATGAAGAATATAATTATGAGTAAGGACTTTGCCTCTGTTTTCAATTAATAAATTCAAAATCTTAAACTCGATTGGAGTCAGATGGATTTCTTTTTCATCGATCAGAACCTTATGTGCTTCGTTATCCACCGTAAGATAATCACACTGGAAGATTTCTTCCGGAACCTTTTCCACACCTCCGGTGCGTTTACGAAGTGCAGCTCTGACTCTCGCCATCAGTTCCCCCATATAAAAAGGTTTTGTTACATAGTCATCGGCTCCTGCATCCAGCGCACGGATCTTTTCTTGTTCCTCCTGTCGGGCGGAAACCACAATAATCGGCACCTCGGATACTTCCCTTACCTTCTCAATCACTTCCATGCCGTCTCCATCCGGAAGCCCCAGATCTAAAATGATCATATCGGGACGGTTTGCATAGAACAGGCTTACAGCATCCTGCACTTCCTTTGCCACACAGAAACGGTAGCCCTCTTTCTTCAGGCTCATTGAGATAAAGTTAATAATGTATTTATCATCTTCCACAATCAGTATATTTTTCTTATCTTCCATCTGCATTCACCCTTTCCGCATTTAGCCAAAATGTCAGTCTGGCACCTCCGCCCGGTTTATTCTCAGCCCATATTTCACCGCCGTGTTCTGTGACCACAGCCTTACAGATTGCCAGCCCCAGGCCTATGCCCTGCTTTTGTTTGGAGTCACCGCTTGCAGAAGTCACAAACTCATCAAACAGTTTCCCCATCATGGTCTCAGCTATGCCTTCTCCGTCATCTTCCACCTGGATAAAGACTTTCTTGTTCCGGAAACTGGCAAGGACAGATATTCGCCCGCCTTCTTTTGTATGCTTCATCGCATTGTCTAAAAGATTGATCATTACCTGGACCATCATCTTCCCATCCATCTTCGCCACAATCACCTCATCGGGAAGAGATACTGTAAATTTACGCTTCTGATGAAGATCTCTGATATGGCTTGCCGCTTCATAGATAATATCATCAATGACTTCCGGCTGTTTGTTAATATGAAGACTTCCGCTTTCTATTTTGGTCATATTTAAAATATTTTCCATCATTTTCATAAGCCATAGCGCCTGCTCATTAATATCCGCCGCCAGGATCTGGATGTTGTCTTTTTCTAATTTTTCAGAGTCCAGAATCAAACCGCAGTCACCAATAATTCCCGTCAGGGGTGTTCGAAAATCATGGGAAATACTTCTCAGCATGCGGCTTTTCATATGTTCCCGTTCCATTTCCACTTTGATCCGTTCCTGCTGCTGGTATACCAGTTCACGGTCCATTGCAATTCCGATCTGGTTTGCCGCAGTCTTAATCAAAAGCTCCTGCTCTATGGAAAGGCCCTGATTCCGGTTATAGACTTTTAAGACACCCAGCTGTTTTTCCAATCCGATAATAGGCACCATCATATAATCACCGAGTCTGTGGTTTTTATCCCTCATTTCCTCGCTTTTATCTCCAATCAGTTCCACTTCACTCTCAAACTTCGTATGTTCAAAGATATAACGTATCCCCAGATGGACAATATTATCTTTTCCTGTTACATTGATAAAGCTTTTGGACATCTCATGCAAAAGCCTCGCCGCCTGTTCATTTTTCTGTGCGATCAGCAGCTGTTTCTGAAATTTAACTGTCAGGTTATAAGAAATAAGGGATGCGATCAGAAAAATGATAATCAGGACAATATCATTTATATCTGCGATCTGAAAGGTATGCAAAGGAGCTGTAAAAAAGAAATTAAATGACATGACACTGATGAACGAAACCGCAACTCCATACTGGTAGCCATTGGTATAAGCCGTAGTGAGAAGCACTCCGATCATATAGATCATCAAAGTGTTTTCTTTTGCAATTCCGGCACTGTTTAACAGAACGGAAAAAAGAGTCGTACCTGCAACGATGGCTACGACTCTGCCAATATATTTCAAATGCTGAAGATATATTTTTTTATCCATTCCAAACCTCTTTTATTTGATAGACCGTCAATTCCTTCTTTCTTCCTATTCTATCATGTTATTGGATATTTGCCAATATCCTGTCAATATCATTTCGCTGCCCGATAATCATCAGATGTTCATTCCCGGTCAGTACATAATCTGCATGGGGCAGTAATTTCACATCCCGTTCCACCTTGATTCCCAGAATGCTCACATGATATTTGGCACGGACATCCACCTGCTTGATACTCTTGCCCACCCAGGAAGGAAGAGGCGGAATCTCTAAAATGGAGTACCCTTCTGTCAGTTCCACGTAGTCAAATACATGATTGGCGCTATGGCGCACAGCAATCTTCTCAGCAATATCCCGGTCCGGATAGACCACCTCATCTGCTCCGTTTCGAAGAAGGAACTTGGCATGGATATCCCTGTTTGCTTTACTGACAACATATTTACCGCCCATTTCTTTTACCAGACTGGTAATCTCAAGGCTGCTCTGGAAATTAGAACCAATGCAGATGAAACACAGGTCGAAATTACTGATTCCAAGGCTTCTTAAAACCTCTTCATTGGTACAGTCACCCACCTTTGCCGTCGTTGCATAGGGCAGGAGGTCCGATACCTTATCCTCATCCTTATCGATAATCATAACCTCATTATTCATTTTCGAAAAATTAATGCATAAATGATGCCCAAATCTGCCCATTCCAATAATTAGTATTGTCTTCATGTTCGTCTACCTGCTCCTTTATCCTATGGTAATTTGCTCAACCGGCTGTACCACCGGCGTTGTTTTTTTATTCCCCCGCAATGACAATGCAAACGACAAACTTCCGATTCGCCCGCAGTACATGAGGAAGATAATGATTATCTTTGAAATTGCATTTAACTCCCTGGTAATACCCGTTGACATTCCTACGGTACCAATTGCTGAAAATACCTCCAACAGTACATCTGACATGGGTATCGGCTGTATGGCTGTGATCAGTATTACGGCACCGATAGACAGAAACAGGTTGGTGCACAATACGGCACTGGCTTTCTTAATTACATCATCGCTCAATCTTCTGCCATAGATATTACAGCAGCGGTTCTGTGTAATATTCTCCCTTAAATAGAAGATCATAACTACCAAAGTTGTAGTCTTGATACCGCCTGCGGTAGACCCCGGGCTTCCGCCGATGAACATCAGTACAATGGTGAGCAGCTTACTGCTGTCCTGAAGCGCCGCCGTATCCACCGTATTAAAGCCTGCAGTTCTCGCCGTAACCGAGCTGAACAGAGAACTTAGTATTTTACCGCTGGGTGACATATCACTGATGAGGTGGCTGTTTTCAAATACGTAAAATAAGACTGCTCCTCCGAAAATCAAAACCAGCGTTGCTGATATTACGATTTTCGTATGGAGTTTGTATTGGCGGAATTTCCATTTATGGGTCCAGACATCATCCCATACCAGAAATCCGATACCGCCTACAACGATTAACGTCATAATGGTTAGATTTATAATCCAGTCATCGTAATACCCGGTAAAGGAAGCATAGGGGATTTCTTTTCCCATCAGGTCAAATCCGGCATTACAGAATGCGGAAATGGAATGGAAAATGCCATAAAAGCTGCCCCGCAGCACTCCGAATTCCGGGATAAAACGGATGCTTAACAAAATCGCTCCCAGGCCTTCAAAAAATACCGTACCGATAATGATCTTTTTCGCCAGACGTACAATACCGCCAATCTGCATGGTATTTACACTTTCCTGCAGAATCCCCCTGGTTCTTAGCCCTATTTTTCTTCTTAATATAATAGAAAAAAATACGCCGATGGTCATGAAGCCCAGCCCGCCGATCTGAATCATCCCAAGGATTACCAGCTGTCCAAACAGTGACCATTTTTCCACCGTATTATTCACAATGAGTCCGGTAACACAGGAAGCTGAAGTTGCTGTAAAAAAAGCATCCAGGAAATTCGTCATCTGCCCATCCTTACTGGAAATCGGCAGGGTCAAAAGAAGAGCTCCCGTCAATATGATGGTAAGAAACCCAACTGCAATCATCTGGGTTTGCGTTAATCTTTTATACAATAGCTTCAGCATTTTATTTATGTCCTTTCCCTCTGGAGCGTGTTTAAAATTTCTGCTTTCTGACAGCTTACGCTCTTATATGCACTTTAAAAATTTTCTGCAAAAAATCATCCTGCTGCAAGTTCTAATTATAATAAACTATCCGTTAAGGCGGTGATAATTTATCTGTTTTCTATATTAAAAATGCATATATATTGTTGATTTACCATTAAGATTATATTAAGATGAAGTGGTAAAATGCTAACTCATGAAACCTTTCTGTTTTTCCTCATATTTTTATTATTTCCCGGAATTATAAATGAATGCAGAAGGCTTCCTTTTATCCGGTGTTTCTTCCTATTTAATTGCTTATCTATCTATATTTTGTGTTTTCTGCCTGCCAACATCCTGGCAAGCTCTAAGACCGTGCCCTTTTTTTCTTTACACCTTTTCCCGTCCAGATAAAGGCTTTTTATTTTAGCCTCCGTGATGTTGTCTTTGTTTAACTGCAACAGATTCCTGTCTGTCACCATGAAGTTTGCCCGTTTTCCCACTTCCAGCGTTCCCAGTTCCTTTTCTTCCCCCAGCATTTTCGCCGGGTTCCTGGTATAGGTACAAAGCGCCTGATACATGGTCAGGGATTCTTTTGGTATGGTAAAATCAATCATGCCAAGCATCTGGATAAAAGGATTGATGCTTTGTACCGGCGCATCACTGGAGCCGCAGATGCACACGCCATTTTCCATCAGCGTGCGAAGAGGGATCTGCTGCCTAATCACGCTGTCTTCCAGAGCCTGTCCGTAACTTTTCAGATAATATTTATCCATCCAGGCAAAGCCAGGCTGTACTACCAATGCCAGATTCTTATCCATAACGCGCTTTACAGCTTCTTTTGACGGAAATTCGAAATGATCGATGCGATGCATCCGTTTTGTTTGTAAGGAGTCATAACCGTCCAATAAAAGGTCTATCGCCTTATCTCCTATGGCATGGCTGCTGATTTGAAATCCTCCACGATCCGCTTCCATTAATTTATCAGCAATCTTTTCCGCTGTATAGTAGCAGTCACCGTGTTCATTTGTGTCTTTATACGGGCTGTAAAACGCTGCACTGCGGGATCCCACTGCGCCGTCCATTTCCCAGTCACCGCAGCCGCCCACCCGGGGTGTCTTCTGATATCTTCGGTAAAAACCCGCCTTGTTTAAATCCATAAACTGTGGATAGAGGCGTACACCAATCTCCATATGGGATGCTATTTTAGCCAAAAGCTCTGTTTGCTTATCTTTCTTTCCATCTCCATTTCCGTCCATTGCACAGACGGTGCCAATTCCGTACTTTATACAGAGATTTGTAAAGCTTCCAATCCCTCTTGCCCAGGCGGATGGGGATACTGATTTTCCAATGAGCTCCATCACTGCTCCCTGTATCACTTCATGATCTCTGCCTGTGAGAATCCCGGTATGATTTTCTTTATAAATATTCAGCTCTTTTAACAGCGCTGTGGACATACTACTGCTATGTCCGTCTATATTGTAAATAACGATTTTTCTTCCATCTGCCCAATCATCCAGCTCCTGTCTGTTGGGAAGCCTTTTTTCTTCCATTGCGGATGCAATGTACTGATTCACCACAAGGATATTTTGCCCGGTTCTCTTCCTGCATTCTTTCTTTATCAGCTTTCCCGCCTCATCCAGATGATCCGGGCAAATTCTGCCATTTCGGATTTCACATGCCGCAATATTATCTGCTGAGAGCACCATGGTATACAGCAAATGAAGATGCCCATCTATCAAAGACGGGTAGACATGCCCGCCGTTTAAGGAAATCTCCTTCTCATATCCATATGGCTTCACATCACCGAGATAGCTGATTCTCCCATCGGTAACTCCCATATAGCGGTAACATTCCCCTTCTTCTCTGAGGGTATGAAATGTTCCGTCCTGAAAAAGACATTGTGTAATTCTCATTGTATTCATTCCGCAATCACCTTCCAGACTGTTTTTTCTTTCTGACCAATTCATCTGTCTATTATACCTGCCGCCGCAACTGCCGTAAAGTTGTTTTTAGATACTGCACCTGAACAGACGGAAAGGAGCCACTGCCTGTGCATAATGCGCAGGCAATGGCCCGTTAGCTATGAAACGATTATTTTACGGTAACTTTCTTAATTGTACTGTAAGATCCATAATAGGTCTTACCATCTACTACCTTATATGCCCGTACTTTATAGTAATAGCTCTTTCTGCTCTTTAATTTAGTATTTACATATTTAATCACGGAAGATTTTTTAGCGGTATATACTTTTTTGTATTTACCTGATTTGGATGTTGCACGATAAACCTGGTATCCGCTTGCGCCTGCTGTTTTCTTCCATTTAAGCGTTACTTTTTTGCTTCCTGCTTTTACAGATACCGACGTCTTAGAAGGCTTCGTAACTAATTTAACGGTATCGGAATAGCTTCCATAGAATTTCTGTCCATTTACAAGCACATATCCCCGTACACGATAATAATAAATACTTCCGCTGCTGCGTCCGGTGTGTTTGAAACTGGTTCCTTTTACATCAATTGGAGCTCCGTATTTTTCCCCGGATTTACGGAATGCTGCTTCGTATCCGCTGATGCCCGCCAGCTGATTCCACTGCAATCTGTTTGTTGTGGCATACTGGTTTACTTGTTTCACACCGGAAACTTTTGGCATACTGATTATAAAGGTTCTGGTAATGCTGCCTGTATAATTTCCTTTTCCCACAATGACCACTTTAGCAGTTCCCGGATTGCGGTTTGATGAGATGCTTACGGTATAGTCACTGTCTCTCTTTAAAGTGATATTGCCGCTGGTAACGCTGACTGCAGGTGTAAAGGAATTTCCATTATAGATCTGGTTGGATATTCCGGTTACTGCAAAGCTGCTTAAGTTCTGGGGAAGTATACTATAGCTGATCACTTTGGTTCCTGCATAATTTCCTTTTCCGGCAATGGCTGCCTTTGCGGTTCCCGCATTTTTATGATCCGTATAGCTTACGGTATAGTCGCTGCCTTCCTTTAAATCTTTCCCTTTGTTCAAAACAGTAATCTTAGGGGTCCACGCACTTCCGGTATAGGTCTGTGCGGTTGGCTGTGGGATTTCCAGTGCGTTTACATCCATTGGCAATATGGTAAATGTTGTATTTACACTGCCGGTATAAGCGCCCATCCCGGTAACCGTTACATTTGCTGTTCCTGCATCGGTGTTCTGTCCATATTCCACGCTGTAATCCGTTCCCAAAACTAAGAGCTGATTCTGGTTTTTCACGGTAACTGCCGGGCTGATTGCCGAACCGGTATAAGTCTGGTCCCCGATTGCCGCTACGGTAACCATACTCAGATCTTTTTTAAGGATTTCAAAGCTGGTTTCAATCGTTTCTTTGTAGTTTCCTTTTCCGGTGATGACAACTGCCGCCGTTCCCGGTGCTGTATTTTCTTTGTATACGACCGTATAATCCTGTCCCGCTGTCAGTTCCATTTCTTTGTCCGTCAATTTTACCTGAGGCTCCTGTGCCTGTCCATTGTATACCACCGGATCAATTGGTGCAATCTGTACCTCTTTCAGGGTTTTTTGCAGAATTGTGAAGCGGATATTGTCAGTTCCTGCATAATTGCCTTTTCCGGTGACTGCTGCATTGGCACTTCCGGCTGCGATATTGGAGGTATACTCCACGGTATAATCCTGTCCTTCTTGCAGCGCAGCTTCTCCGTCTTTTACCGCCAGTACCGGTTTTACTTCCTGTCCTGTATAGTTTTGCTCCTGTATTTTATCAATCTTGATATCTTTCACTGATTTTGGAAGAATCGTAAAGGATACGGTTTTTGATTCTGCATAATTTCCGGTTCCGGTAATCGTTACGGAAGCAGTACCTGCATTGGTGTTTGCCTGATAAACAGCCGTATAGTCCCTGTCTGCCTTTAATGTTTTATTCAGACTCTTTACGGTCAGCAGCGGTTTTATTTCTGCTCCGGTATAGCCCTTGGGCGCTATCTGGTCAATCTCTGCATTCTCAACCGTTCTTGGCAGAATCTCAAATTCTACAGTTCTGGTACCTGAAAAACTATTTAAGCCGGTTACTGTTACGCTGGCTGTTCCTGCATTGACATTATCCTGATACTCTAATTTATAATCGCTGCCTTCTGTAAGAAGCAGATTCTGATTCTTCACAGTTACCATCGGAATAATTGCTTCCCCGGTATATGGAATCGCATTAAATACCTGGATGGAAACGGTGTCTATTCCTCTGCGGGTAATTTGAAATTCGGCTTCTTTACTTCCTGCGTAATTGCCTTTACCGGTAATGGATACAACAGCTTTTCCCACAGCGGTATTGTCCTTATACACTGCTGTGAAGTCTTCTCCCTGTACCAGTGTTATTTCACCGTCCTTCATGGAAATTGCCGGTTCGATACCATAGCCGCTATAGATCTGTGCCGGAATTTTATCTATGGTGCTGTCCTCTAAATCTTTTGGCAATATGGTGAATACCGTATTCATTGCGCCAGTATAGTTCCCAATTCCGGAAATCACAACATTGGCTTTGCCCACTGCAGTATTTGCGGCAAAGTTAAGGGTATAATCCACATCTGCCTTTAACAGATTTGTTCCGTCCAAAACAGATAGTTCCGGTTTCATTTCCGTTCCGGTGTAAATCTGGTCTGCAATCTTCTCTACGGTTACTCCGGTTAATGCTTTTGGAAGAATCGTAAAGACTGCTTTTGCTGTTCCTCCGTAATTGCCTTTTCCGGTTACGGTTACGGCTGCTGTGCCTGCATTGATATTATTCGTTACTTCAAAAGTATAATCACTGTCTTTTGTTAATTGTTTTGCTCCATCCGTAACTTTTACATCCTCCGGCACGATTGCCAAACCGGTATAAGAAGCATTGTCCGGATTTGTGATTGCTGTCTTAGCAATAGGCTTTGGTGTGATATTAAATTCTGCGGTTACGACACCATCGTAATTACCCATTCCGGTAATGGTTACGACAGCTTTGGAGTCTGCACTTGTTACATCGGTATTATTTTTATAAACGGCTTCAAAATCGATTCCCTTTTTCAGTTTTACCTTGCCGTTCATCACGATTATTTCAGGTGTCAGTTCCTGCCCCTGGTATTCCTGGTCAGCAATTACTGTAACATCGGCATCTGTTAAGGTGCGTTTTATAATTGTAAATGGTTTTTCTACTGTTCCGGAATAATTCCCGTCTTCAGCTGCTGTGACTTTTACGGCTGCCTTTGTTCCTACTTCATATACTTCCGGATATTCCAGCGTATATTCTGCTTCCGGAATATTTGCATCCTCTGTGGAAGATACCGCAGGCTTAATAACCAGTCCGCCTTTATATTCCTGATCCGGTATGTCCGCAAAATAATCTGCTTTTAATGGCTTTTTCTGTATGTTGAACTCTTTTGTTACAGAGCCGGTATAATTGCTGTCGTCTTTCGCTGTGACGATTACTTTCCCTTTACCTGCGTTGGTATTATCTTCATAGCTTACGTCGTAACACGATGCATCAAATACCGCTTCTGCCGGTTTATCCTTTACGGAAACATTTACTTCCGGTTCAAATGGTGCCTGGCTGTAGATCTCATCCTGAATATCGGAAACTTGCATTTCATTTGCCATCCCCTGCCCGATATCCATTTTTTTAATCTCATAAGTTTTTTCGAATGACCCGGTAAAATCAATTCCTCCGGTAAATGTTACCGTTACGGTTCCAGTGTTGATTACGTCCTGAGAATAAGATACCCCGTAATTGACCTGTAAATGATTGGCACCGGTTAACTGAAGTCTGTCATCACTGGGTTTTTGTTCGGATCCGTTATAAATAACGTCCTCCAGCAAAATCTGTTCCTGATACTCTGAGATATCTCTTGGGAGGACCTCAAATGTTGTCTTCGCCTTGCCAGTATAATTTCCAATACCGGTAAGAGTCACTTTTGCTCCATTGGTGTACACATGGATATTATCCTGCATATCCACCCGGTAATCTTTACCCTGCTGCAGTTCATTTTCTCCATACACTACGGTAAGTGCCGGAGTCAGAAGCCCGCCGGTATAAGTCTGGGCTGCAATAGGTGCTATAAAACGGTCTTCCAGCTCCTTTGCCTGAATGGTATATTCAAATGTACTGTTCGTTCCCGTGTAATTGCCGATTCCGGTAATTGTTACTTTTACAGCGTTTCCGCTTACATTTACCAGTTCACCGTCATACGCGGCTGTAAAGTCCGTACCCTCTGTCAGATCCTGATCCCTGTCTTTTACAACCAGAACCGGTTTAATTTCTTTTCCGGTGTATAGGTAGCTGCTTCCTTCTTTCGCAGCTATTGATATATCATTTGATCCTATATCCTTTGCATCAATATCAAAAGAAACCTCTGTGGTTCCCTGATAATTACCCATTCCTTCTACCGTAAATTTTGCTTTGGCTTCCGCTGTGGTAGAATTTGTATTATCAGTATAGCCGGTAATCTTATAATCTTTATTTTCGGATAGCGGAACTTCCTGATCCCCAATTACCATAACTGCCTTAAGCTCTAAAGGCTGTTTTTCGGCTCCGTCATATACCGGTATCGCGTATGAAAATTTCGCATTTTTAATGTCTGCCGGGATAATGGTAAATTTCTGGTCAATGGTTCCCTTGTAATTATTCTGTCCCGTCAGCAGAATCGTTGCCGTACCCAGATCGTGATTGTTTTTATACTCAATAATATATTGATCTGCAGGAATCACTTCTCCGTTATCCGTAACTACCACTTCCGGCTCTATGTCCATACTGGTATATTCCTGATCTTGGGCTTTCGTCATTTCCACATCCGGGGAGAGTAAAGATTTCTTCTGGATTACAAATTCTTTTGTTATTTCACCGGTGTAATTACCTTTTCCGTTAACCTTCGCAACTGCCTTTACGGAATCTGTGCTGGCTTTATCATTATTTTCATATGTAACCGTATAATCGGTGTCTAAAACCAGTTCTTTTTTATCCTGTGTAACCGTTACTTCCGGACTGCAGCCTTTTGTTTGGTACATCTGGTCTGCAATAGCTCCGATAGCCGCCTTATTCTCTTCTTTACCAAGATCACAGGGTACAACCGTAAACTGTGCTGTACGGGTTCCGGAGTAATCCCCGATTCCGGTAATTTCGATTTCGGCTTTTTCATTATTTGGGGCAACATCTACATTATTTTTATACAAAATGGTATAGTCGGTATCTTCCACTAATGTCTTTGCACCGTCTTTTAATGTAATTTCCGGCTTGCATTCACTTCCTGTATAAGGCTGGTCATCTATGGTTTCCGGAGTCATCGTTATGGAAGCATGTGAGATTAACTTTTTACCAATAATAAATTTTAATGTCTCATTCTTTCCCGTATAATTTCCAATACCGTTTATGGTTACGGTAACTTCCTCATCCGCTTTTTTATGTTCTCCGCTGTAGGATACGGTATAATCGGTATCTCTAACAAGCGTTGCCTTTCCATCTGTCACCACTACTTCCGGTTCCACTGCTTCTCCGGTATATGCTGTAGATGCATCCATCCCCAGTTCTACAAGGAACGTCTCATCCGATATCGTTTTGGGAAGTATCTTTACCGGAAGCGTTACCACTCTGGTACCTGTATAATTTCCAGCATCGGCACTGATTTCCGCCGTAATGGGACTGCCCTCCTGAGTGGCATTTATATTGTTGGTGTAATTTGCAATGCTCCATGTATCGTCGTGGAGATCTGCATAATTCTGATCTGCAATTTGATTATTTTTTAAATGCATCTGCGCTTTAAAATCTACTTCTTCTCCCGTATACACAACATCCGCAAGAGGATCATCCTGATCACTAACAAAGGTTAAATCCGCCGTGTTAATATCAGCTGGTAAAATGGTAAAGTGGGATTCAGCCTTACCAGTATAACCATTTTCCTCAATTCCCTGTATGGTAACGGTAGGGACTTCTCCTGTCCAGGTTCCTTCTGCCGCATTAATATTATAGTTATAGGACGCTGCATAATTACTGGGATCTACCGTTGTTCCATCTCCCAGCACCACCGTAATTTCCGGTGTCTTTGGCGTACCGTCAAAAACGGCCTCAAAGTCTGGCGAAATTCTGATTTCCGCCGAACTTAAATCCTTCATCCCTTCTCCCGGTCCACCTCCCTGGGCAAATGCCGTTAGTCCTGATGAGAGAACCATAACGCAAACAAGCAGGATGCTCAAAACTCTTTTTCCCAGCTGTCTGCCTGATTTCCATTCCTTTTGTTCCTTCATAGCATAAACTCCTTTCCATTTTCAGTCACAATTCGTTTGTTTATTTGTTTATTTTTTTATTAAATGTGAATTACTCCGCTCCTTATCGCTCAATTCACCTCCCTGCCTTTCTACTGCTAGACTTTAAATTTATTATACATGATAACTCCCGGTAAAAGTTTCAAGAAACATTCAAGCTTTTTCCCTCACTATGCACCAGGTCTTTCTGCTGCGACCGCACAAAAAAGACTGCAGTATAAAATGTCATTTTATACTTACAGTCTGTTTATCCATTCCGTTACAGCGTATATTTTTCCTTCATTACTTCCAGGCTTGCCTGGGGGCTGATAACATCAAAGATTAATTCATCCCGTTTCCAAAAGCGGTATCGCATTTCACAGCTTAAGCTCTCTTTCACTGCCCTGCCCATGCTGCCCTTCACTGGAGCTTTCAGATCAGAGGGATTCTGCTTAATGACTTCTGCATGAAGCCAGTATTTACCCTGGCGGATCAGTGCCTCTTCATCGTTAAAGATCATAATCCGAACACCCCGGTAGGTGGCAAGCCGGTATTCTTTACCGCCATGCATAATGCAGCAGATACATCCGGTAAAGCTTCCTTTTAGAAAAGGTATTTTAGCAAGTGACAGCATCAGATCTCCGGCGGCACCGCCGTTCCAGCTGCACGCAGTCCAGAAATATTCACTGGGAAAACTGCTGCCCCAGTCTTTTTCTATATAGCCGGTACCGCCCGAAAAATCATATCTGTGCCCATTTACAACAACCGTCCCCGTCAGTTCATGATGCATGCTGAGTACACCATGATTGCACTGCATAAACGGTGCAAACCGAAACGGTCCCATTATGTCTTTCCGGGGAGTTCTCAGTTCGCCGTATCTTATCTTTCCTATCACTCTTAAATCTCTGGTTTTAATATCCAGTATGATTCCTTTTTCGGAAAAGGTATTTTTCCCGATCCGGCAATAAAAGTTCATAGGGCTGGCATAAAAATACTCGGCGGGAAACTCTGTATAAAAGGATTCATCATTGGTTATCACCTGAATGGAAGCCGAACGGTTTCCCTGTTCATCAATGTGAAAAGCCGGGATAAAACTTAAGGATTCTCTCCCCGCCTGATGCTTTAGATACCATCCTTCAAAGAAACTTTTTTTCTTTTTCTCCCCATGGAAACTTTTTCTGGGTATTGTCAGATACTGCCGGACTTTTTTCATAATTAATTCCCCTTTTCGTAATTACTCCGTATTCAGATTCTCCTGCGCCGGATTGTCTATGAGGTTCCCTTTATAATCAAACCGGGATCCATGGCAGGGGCAATCCCAGGACAGTTCATCCGGGTTCCATTCCAGCTGGCAGCCCAGATGGGGGCATCTGGTATCAACGATAAAAACTTCCCCTTCTGCATTTTTATATACACCTGCTTTTTTTCCTTCATATTCTACAATACCGCCATGTGAAAGCGGAAGTTCCTCTATATTCTCTTTTGGTATTTTCAGGTTTTCATACAAGATCCCTTTGGCTGCCTTATACCCGTCCGTTACTGCATTTTTAGCTGACGCCGACAGATGAAAGCGCTGGGGTGAGAATACTTCCATAAATGGATTTTCCCGCTTCATGATCAAATCGGAAATCAGCATTGCGGATACCATAGAGGAGGTCATTCCCCATTTACCAAATCCCGTTGCCACATACCAGTCCGGTGTCTGGCTGGAGTACTGTCCGATATAAGGTATTCCATCCAGTGTCATACAGTCCTGCGCCGACCAGGACGCGGATACCCTGCTGCCGGGCCAGAATCTGGATGCCTCTTCCCACAATTTCTGATAACAGCCTCCTGCTTTATTTTCTCCGGTACGATGACCGCTGTCCCCTATTAAAAGCAGATCCTCATAATTTCGGTAAGAAAAGCTGTTATCTTTGTCAATCCCCAGATACATGCCGTCTAACTGTGCTGCATTTTCCAGCGCCAGTACATAACTTCTCTCCTGATGCATCCGCATAAAATAGTATCCCGGTACATTGATAAAGGGATAATGAGTGGCAAATACAATCTGTTCTGCATGGATTACATAAGAGTCTGTTACGATTTCCTGTCCTTCTACACTTTTTACCCTTGTATTTTCGTAAATCGTAAGTTCTTTTATGATCGCATCCAGAAATTCCAATGGGTGAAACTGTGCCTGTCCATAAAATTTAGCTGCCCCGGCAACCGGAAAGGGCAATTCTGTATGGGTCGTAAATTCTGCGTGTATCCCCAGCTTCTGAGCTGCTTTTACCTCTGCTTCCAGACTCTCTGATTTGGACACCGAATAGAGATAAGAAGGCAGTTCCTCAAAATGACAGGAGATCTGATATTTATCAATCAGATTTTGATAAGCCTTGATTGCTTTCTGATTGGCAAGGGCATACTGTCTCGCCTTCTCAATACCACAATCGCGAATTAATTTATGGTAGATCAGGTTATGAGAGGATGAAATTTTAGCAGTTGTATTCTTCGTCTGCCCACTTCCTACCCTGGACGCTTCAAATACAATTACTTTCTTGCCCTCCTGCTGTAGAAAATATGCAATTAATATCCCTGCCATACCTCCACCTATTACAGCCACCTCTGTTTCCAGGTTATCCGCAAGGGACGGCATCGCTGTTACTTCTGCTGTTTTACTCCAAATTGATTCCATGTGCTCACCTTCATACCTGATTTTTTGAGGAATTCACCCCATTTTTCTCTATCATTCATTATCTCAAATAGTTCTTCATGCTCTTTAATGCATTCTTTTCCAGTCGGCTGACCTGTGCCTGGGAAATGTTGATCTCGTTTGCTACTTCCATCTGTGTTTTTCCCTGGAAGAAACGCAGTTCAATAATATGGCGTTCCCGCTCGTTCAACCTTTTAATTGCTTCGTTCAAAGAGATGGATTCCACCCAGTTTTCTTCTTTGTTCTTTTTATCACTGATCTGATCCATAACATAGAGTGTATCTCCGCCTTCGGTGTAAACCGGGTCATAGAGACTGACCGGGCTCTGGATGGCATCCATGGCAAATACAATGTCTTCTTTCGCAATCCCAATCTCATCGGCAATTTCATTAATGGTAGGCTCCTTTAAATGTTTCTTCATATAGCCTTCTTTTGCATAAATTGCCTTGTAAGCCGTGTCCCTCAGAGACCTGCTTACTCTGATTGAATTATTATCCCTTAAGTATCTGCGGATCTCACCGATAATCATCGGGACCGCATAAGTAGAAAATTTTACATTTAAGGTGGAGTCAAAATTATCAATTGCTTTAATCAGGCCGATACAGCCTATCTGAAACAAATCATCCGCATTTTCATTACTGCTTGAAAAACGTTTAATTACACTTAATACCAACCTTAAGTTTCCTTTGATGTATAGTTCTCTTGCTTCTTCATCGCCCTCCTGAATCCGGGCAAAAAGCGCATCTTTTTCTTCATTGTTTAAAAGGGGAAGCTTTGATGTATTCACACCACAAATTTCTACTTTATTAAGAGCCATAACGTTCATCCTCCTATTAATTTGTTTAATAGAATGATTCACATTATGGCTCTCAAATATTCAAATATGAAAAAAATTATGTCAACTTTTAGCCCTTGACAAATTCATGATGGGGGTGTTAATTTTTCATTATCCAATGTCATAAACGCTTCTGAGCCGCAGTTTATCCGGCTTTCCGCTGATTATCCGGATTCGCTTTTCTCCGGCGTTCATATCAAAATAATTATCGGATAAAATCAGGTCTTCCCTCTGGTTTAAAATCTCAACATTTTTTGCGTATGCTTTTGCCTGAATAATGATTTCCCCGTTCTCTATTCTGCAGGTTAGCTGAGGATCCTTGTATTTAAAATACTTGGGAAGGGAAAAGATCACAGTCCCTTCTGATATAAGTTCTCCATTTTTCATCAGCTGATAGCTGACATATTCTGTAAACATATCTGCTTGCTGCAGATTTACTTTCTCAAGCCATACGCTGGTAAGCGCAGGAACCGTAATATCACTGCTTTCTTCTCTTTGCACAACCCCATCCGCATTCCGCAGCTGCCATTTTACCGTAACGGCTTCATCGGCTCTGGTTTCATTTGCAACATTTAAATGAATCGACTTTTCTATATGGTAATGCTGTCTGTTCATATCCGCATCCTGTGTTAAGAGTCCTTCTTCCTCACAGGATATCATCAGCGGGTTAAAAAACCGCTTTGCATAGTAATGAAGTGCTTTCCACCGCTGGCAGTAATCGATGGATGACCAGGATGCTACGGGCCAGCAGTCGTTAAGCTGCCAGTATATTGCTCCCATGCAGCGTCCTCTGTTTCTTCTGAAATGCTCTACGCCATAGCGGATTGCATCTGCCTGGAGCAGCTGAGATGCATAGATCACCGTCTCAAAGCTGTAAGGATAGCGGTAGGTCTGCTGAAGGTAATTCATAATCTTTCCATTTGCACCGAAATTCCTCTGATGCTTCTCCATTACATAAGAAAAAATATTCATATCCCTGGGATCGTCGGTTATGGTTTCTATGGTACGGACACTTGGAAAGGACTGAAAGCCAAATTCAGATGCATAACGGAAATAATGCTTCCGGTATTCGGAAAATGGTTTATTTCCGTGCCATACTTCCCAGTAGTGTACATCTCCCCTGTTTGGATCGTTTGGCTCATCAAAAGAACCGCCGGAGGAAGGACTTGCCGGCCAATAAAATGTATTGGGATCGTATTCTTTTAAAATTTCAGGAATAATACGCTCATACATCAGAATGTAATCTCTTACTTCCGAATGTCTGCTCACCCAGTTGCCTTCCTTGACAAACTGCTCCATCTCATTGTTTCCGCACCACAGCCCCAGTGATGCATGATGGCGCAGACGCTTAATATTATCTGTAAATTCCTGGCGGATATTTGCTTCAAACTCCGGAGTCAGGTCATAAACGGCACAGGCAAACATAAAGTCCTGCCACACCACCAGCCCCAATTCGTCACAGATATCGTAAAACCAGTCTTCTGGATAGTATCCGCCTCCCCAGACACGTACCGCGTTGAAGTTTGCCGCTTTGCACTGTTCCAGGAGATTTCTAGTTGTATTGCTGTTCACTCTGCCAAGGAGATGATCTTCCGGAATATAGTCCGCTCCCATGGCGAACATAGAAATGCCGTTTATCTGATGGGCAAAACAGGACCCCCACTGATCCTTTACGATCTCCATGGTCATGGTTCTCAGACCAATCCGGCGCTTCCAGGTATCTGTCACAATTCCCCCGGTTTTCTGAATGACTTCTATTTCATATAAATCCTGGGCGCCGTATCCGTTTGGCCACCAAAGACGGGGCTGTTCTATGGTGATTTCAGAGGGTGAACTAACATAGTTCGCACATTTCCCGTCCGGATCTGTAACCTTTACATCATAGGTAGTGGTAACGCTGTCACACTTATCTTCCTCCACCCGGAACTGAAGCCGTACTTTTTCCTCCTGATGAATCTGGGTAATATAAACACTGTCTATCCGGGCACGGTCAATGCCAATCAGCCTGACTGGTCTGAATATTCCCGCATCCGGCAGATGTGCGCCCCAGTCCCATCCAAACATGCAGTGAGCCTTTCGGATATGGACAAATCCATCCATGGCATCTTCCGATCCCCTGGTGGGAGATTTTGCAAATGCATCCTGGATATACTGCAGGGGGGAATGCAGCACTACGTGCAGCTCATTGTCCTGTCCCGGATTTAACAGCTTTTTTACATCAAACTCCCAGGTCCGGTGCATATTATATGCCTGTCCCGCCGGCTCTCCATTTACATAAACATCAGCAATGGTATCCAGCCCGTCAAACCGGAGTAATACCCGGTCTTTTTCATACACTCCGGCATCCACCTGGAACATTGTGCTGTACTCATAGTCATACTCCATAAGTTTTAACGCCTTTTCCTCATTGTCTTTCCAGAATGGATTTTCCATTTCCCCGTTTAAAAGTAAATCGGTGTAAACCGTACCCGGTACAATCCCAGGCAGCCATTCCCCTTCCCCCAGCCTTCGCATTCTGAAGTTATCCTGTAACATCTGAGTAACCATAGATTTTTCCTCCTGAATTATATTTTGTAAACCCTGTAACCCTTCGTTACGCTTTTGTTAATACTTATATTATAAACCAAGTTTACTAATACCTCAATCATACTTTGTCTGGATTCAGGAGAAATTTGGGGGCTTCACCTTAGAGCGTGTTTTAAAATTGCTTTCTGGCAGCTGTGCGTCACACTTTGTGGGAGATTTGTCCCGGATGAAGGGCGCGTAGCGGGCTACGTAACCTGAATTCGGGGCAAATATACCGCAAAGTGGGGCGTGCAGATGACGGGAATGAATTTTCAAACACGCTCTAGCATAAGATTATTTTGCCACATTCCCCTTCCATTCATCAATCTGCTTCTGCATCTCATCGATTACCTTCTGTAATCCTGTGGCCTCCAGTTTTTTCTGCAGCTGCAGCAAATATTCGGATGGTTCTACACTTCCGGTAAATAAGGAAGGTCCAAATTCATCCAGAACATTCCGGAACCCTGCGATTTCGGTACTCACCTGTTCGGAATTAAAATCAAATCCAAAAGACGGAGCATTAACAGCCTGATCGTTAAATTCTTTAAACGTATTCCATTTATCTGCAGGCTCTGTATCCAGAACATAAGTATTGAATAATCCTCCCTGTACCCAATACGGAACAGAATAGTCTTTTCTTTTTTCCTCGTTCAGCTTTACCTTAAATTCATAAACATATGGCTTACCCTTCACTGCTTCTTTTTCTTCCTTGGATACCGATACTTTCTCATAATGTTCACCTTCAATTCCATAATTCAGCAGATTTCTCAGATATTCATCCGTATTGACTAAATTCAAAAATTCGATCGCCTTTTCAGGATGTTTGGAATTTTTTGATATGGCTGTCAAAGCTCCTCTTGCTGATGCATTTGTCACCTGCATTTCCATAATTGGCGAAGTTACCACGTCATATCCTAAGTCCTTTCCCCAGATAATTTCTGCATAAGGCTGCCCATCTCCTTTTGTTACAAATCGTTTCACCGATTTGTCATCTGTTGCTGTTGCTGCATCTTTGTTGATGTAGCCCGCTTGATAATATTTTCTCATTGTATCCAACGTACTCTTCATCTTATCCGTTTCAAAAAGATTTTTTACTGTTAGGGTTTCATCCCCATACTCAATTCCCACCGGATCCTGTATTTTGTCCATGTAGGTTGGCGCACTAAAGCTTTTCGTTAAATATAACGGTACTACATCTGGCTCTTTTTCTTTGATTAATTGAAGCCATGGTTCCAGATCTTCTAATGTATCGATATCTTCTATTGGTATATCATATTTTTCTACATATTCTTTTGTAAATACCCACATTGGATAACTGCCGATCTCTTTTTCACTTGGAACACCATAGGTTACTCCTCCTATCTTAGCTGCATCCCAAAACTTTTGATCAATCTTATCATACATTTCTTTACCTTCCTTCTGAAGATAATCATCAAGCGCAAGTAATGCACCTTTTTGTGCCATTTGTAAATAGTCGTTTGTCCAGGAAGCAGTAAATGCCATATCCCAGTTATCTCCTGTATTGATAACCACCTGCATCTTCTGGTTATAATCTCCCCAGCCAATCGAATTAATTTTCAGTTCCACTCCAATTTTTTCTCTTGTATACTCATTTACTTTTTCAAGTACCTTTGGCATGTCTTTTTGAGTGTCCCCCACCTGATACCATGTGAGCGACACAATCTCTTCCCCGTCTGTACCTTTTGCTGTTTCCTTACTGCCGCACCCCGCTGCCATTCCCAGAACCAATGCTCCTGCAGTGATGATTGCTGCTGCTTTTTTGATTTTATTAAATTTCATAATTCCTGTCCCTTTCTTCATTTCCACATACCATGTGGTTATTTACATTTCTGTACGTATCAATTTGCTTTCTCACTATTCTTTAACTGCTCCAATCGTCAGTCCATTGATGAAATACCTCTGGAAAAATGGATAAGCAAAGACGATTGGCAAAGTGGAGATAACCACTATCGCCATCTTGATGGTCTCTTTTGGCAGATTGGCTGCCGCCTGTATCCCGTCAATGCCCATCATGGATTTATTGCTTGCCAGCCAGTCAATGGAATTTTCAATCTGTATCAACAGGTATTGCAGCGGCATAATTTCTTTCCCGTCCAGATACATCATGGCACAGAACCAGTCATTCCAGTATGCCAGCGTGAGAAATAAACCTATTGTGGCAAGCCCCGGCAGTGCCATTGGAATTACAATTTTGAAGAAAAGTTTCCATTCGGATGCACCGTCTATTTTCGCAGATTCAACAACTGCATCCGGAATACTGGTTTTAAAAAAGGTCCGCAGCACGATCACATTAAATGTGTTCAGGCATAGCGGTAAGATCAGTGCCCATACCGTATCTTTCAGCATCAGAAATTTAGAAACAACTAAATAATTCGCTACCATTCCGCCGCTGAATAACATTGGCACGGTAATGACTAAAGTAAAAAACTTCCGGTAGGCATAGGTTTTTCTGGAAAGGGCATAGGCGTATGTACCTGTGAGCAAAAGACCGATAACCGTTCCGATTACGGTAACAAAAATGGTAACCCCATAGCTCCGGATTATATTTTCTCCGGCACTGATGATATATTGATATGCATAAAAGCTCAGTTTTTCAGGAAAGAACTGATAACCATTCACAGCCAGGATTTTCTCATCCGTAAAAGAAATAATCATGACAAAAATAAATGGAATTACACAAAACAGCGAGAGCGCACTCAGAATAATATTAAAAACCACATTGGTGGGTTTCTTTACTTTGTTATATTTACACTGTTCGGCTTCTATTTTCTGAATCTTTTTTTCAAGTTTCGCTTCTTTATATCCGGCAAACATTCCAATCCCCCCTTAAAATAGTGCATTATCGCTGTCCACTTTGGAAACGATTTTATTTGCAGCCATAATCAATACAAATCCTACTGTTGACTGGAACAATGCCGCCGCAGAACTCATGCCGATCTCTCCGTTGGCGCGCAGTGCCCTGAAGATATAGGTATCCAGAACATTCGTCACATCGAACAGCGCTCCTGAATTTTTAGGCAGCTGGTAGAAGAGACCGAAATCTGCATTGAATATTTTACCGATTGACATGATTAGTAAAATGGTAATAACCGGTTTTAACAGGGGTAACGTAATGAATTTGATCTGCTGCCACTTTGTTGCCCCGTCCAGGACTGCAGCCTCATAATATGTCTTATCAATCCCGCAGATAGAAGCCAGGTAAACCACCGTATTGTACCCGATTCCCTTCCACTGACTCATGAGGATAATCAGAAATGGCCACCAGGATTTTTCCGTATACCAGGAAATTCCCTCTTTTCCATATTGCTGCAGGACATTGTTGACAAAACCTTTTTCCGGGTTTAAGAATGCGAATAGACAGTAGCTGACCACAACCCAGGATAAAAAATATGGCAGGAACATGGCGCTTTGATAGATCTTAGCCATGCCTTTGTTACGAATCTCATTGAGCAGCAGGGCGACCAGAACCGGAAGCACCACTCCCAATATGATAAATACCAGATTATACAAGACTGTATTTAAAAATACTCTGGCTGCATCCCCGCTTGCGAACAGGAATTTGAAATTGTCAAATCCGACCCACTCACTCTCAATCAGACTTTTGAAAAATCCACCGTTGTCTGCTATCCGAAATTTTTTAAAGGCAACTAAAATTCCAAACAGCGGCAGATAGGTAAACAGCAGGAACCATATGCCGCCCGGCAGACTTAAAAACAACAGTTCTTTATTCGCTTTTAAACGGCTTAAAAATTTTCCATTTTTGTTCCCCATTTTATTCCCTCCCTTGTTATTTGATACATTTACTATATCATTTAACCGAATTGGAATATAGTTGAAAACTTTTAGGTTTCTTGGACATTTTCTAGTAGTATAGTGAATGGTCTATATTGGGGGTTTTGCTGAGTAAGGACGCTTTGTAGATGGAGGTAGTGTACGGAAAGATTGGAGTAGGAAAATTGCATGGACTCCGTCAGCTTAACGCAGAACTGGTATTTT
>OKVW01000147.1_pt1 | contig 47886 bp, 46 predicted proteins | sample 1606991 | NCBI WGS metagenome assembly OKVW01 (sample SAMN03281021, study PRJEB24777) | human gut metagenome | isolation source: fecal sample PR177 from 1 month old male Malay infant, vaginal delivered... | reverse complement strand
TTTTTTTCAAGCAGAAGACGGCATACGAGATCCTCTCTGGTCTCGTGGGCTCGGAGATGTGTATAAGAGACAGAATTCTCCCTGCTTTTTAATGAAACAGAATGAAAAATGGACAATTGTTACCTACAATGTTTCCATATAAGAACAATATAAAACTATATGCTGCTGGCGGAACAGATTTGGGACATGTTTCTATAAAAGAGCAAAAAAATAAGGCAGTTCTCACCGCCTTATTTTTCCGTACTCACATTATTTAAAATTTCAGCCAGTTCATCTTCGGTCTGAACAAAGCTGTCTACCTCTGACAGCAGGGAACGAAACGGCATCTCAGCCGTATCCTCTCCATAGATCACATACTGGTCTTTTCCTGCATTTTTGGAGCAGTACAAGGCCTGGTCAGCTCTGCTTAAGAGCTCTTCATATGTCTTTCCGGCTTCGGGAAATACTGCGATCCCTATGCTTACGGAATAATCATACCCTTTGAATCCTTTTCCCAGTGTATGGCAGAGCTGTGAAGCTTTTTCGATCATATCCCGGATGGATTTTATACCGCGCAGCAGTACAATAAATTCATCACCGCCAATTCTGCCAGTAATATCCGTACTTCTTACACATCCTTTTAATTGTCTGGCGATCTCAATTAACAGTTCATCCCCATAAGGGTGGCCATAACCGTCATTTACCTGCTTAAAATCATCTAAATCTATAAAACACAGTGCTGACTGCTGGGATGACTCATTCATCAGCACCTCACTGATCTTCTCTTCCAGTGCCTTTCTGTTATACAGACCGGTCAATCCATCTGTGTTGGCTACTTTCTTCCATTGCTCCAGTTCTTTGTAACGCTGGTCCACATTGACCATCTTGCCCATCAAAGTCAGGCACTCGCCGGTTTCCTGGTTCCAGATGGAGTGAATATATACATCAAACCATTCATAGGTATCTTTATTTACCATCAGGCGAACCTGTACTTTACAGGTTACATTCTGGCTGGTAAGTACCATCAGATGCTTTATAAATTTGTTTTTGTCCTGCCCATACAGAAATTCGCTGCTCTGTATCCAGTGTCTGGCATCCTCGATGATGATATTCCCTCCAAAAACTTCCCTGAATTTTTCAGAAAAACTGATGAAGTCTCTCTGGGTATCATAATCAAATACAATATCTCCTGACAATTCCGTAATGATCCGGTATTTTTCCCGTTCAAGCTCCAGCAGCTGTAAGGTCCGGTCTGAAATATTTGTCATATTTGCAGTCGTTTTCTGTTGGTATTCATCTTCGTAACCAAACGTACTTGCATTTTCATCCGTCAAATTCAAAAGATATTGGTACATCTCATCTGCATTTTCGGTAAAGCATTTCAAAAGCTTGGGATTAAATGTCCCGCATTCCCCATTTAGAATCATCTGGATGGCTTCCTGATGGCTGTAAGCAGGCTTATATACCCGCACGCTTGTCAATGCGTCATAGACATCCGCAAGTGATACAACCTGTGCCCAAATGGAAATCTCATCTCCCTGAAGCCCATCGGGATAACCTCTCCCGTCCCAGCGCTCATGGTGATGTCTGCAGATATCCAGGCAGTATCCCATAAAGTCCTGGCTTTGTATGTATTTTAGCTTTCTTGCTACTTCACATCCCTTAACCGTATGAGTTTTCATAATCTCAAACTCTTCACTGGTAAGCTTTCCCGGCTTATTTAAAATGGAATTGGATATTGCGATTTTCCCAATGTCGTGCATGGCGGCAGCTTCTGATATGGTATCGATCTGCTTCGCAGTAAGATTATATCCGGGAAATTTCTTAGATAATTTTTGTAGTAAAAACTTTGTTATGATTCGAATTCTTAAAATGTGCTGCCCTGACTCCATATTTTTAAACTCTATGATACTGCTTAGGGCATCCAGGAGCTGCCTTGTCTGGCTGCGCAGCGCCTGTGTCTGCTGCTCTACCAGTTCCTCCAGACTCTCCTGCCTGCTGTATAATGCCAGTACATTTTTCACACGCCTTCTTACAATATCCGGATTAAACGGCTTCGTTATAATATCCGTAACTCCCATAGCATAGCCTTTTTTCATGACGCTTTCGGAATTCTCCGCTGTAATCATCACCACCGGAAGACGCTCCAGCAGATTCTGCCTCTGCAAGCTTTCCAATACCCCAAACCCGTCTATAACAGGCATCACAATATCCAGGAGTATAATATCAATTTCATGTTTTTTCTGGGAAATTAACTGCAGAGCCTGTTCACCATCGCAGGCTTCCAGCACATTGTAGTTCTGATAGAACATTTCATTGAGGATTGCCCTGTTCAGTTCCATGTCGTCGACTATTAAAATGGTTCTTCTTTTTTGCTCCATAGTCCACCCTCTGCTAATCCAGTTTTTCGATTACATGTATGATATTCGTATAAGTACTTTTTACCCGTTCAAACAGCTCCGGAATCTGATCGTCATTACCGGATCTGATGCAGTCCACCAAATCAGCACAAACTGACTGCAGGATACAAAATCCTAAGTTCCCGGCAACCCCTTTCAATGTATGGGCATTCATTTCTATTCCCTGGCGGTCTTCATCTTTAACAGATCCTTCCAGATTTATAAACGTAGGATCTTTCAGAAATTTTACTACAAATTTCTCTAATAAATTTTCATTCCCACAAAAACGATCTTTCACAGCAGAATAGTTTTCCTGCCCTAATTCCTCATATACGTTCCTTATCTCCATAACCTGCTCCAATCCTGTTCACTTTCTATCTATTATAAAGGTGTAAACATGAATAGTCAATGAATTTTGGACTTGGAGCAGTTGTATTTACTCCAGTACGGCTCCGGTACTTCCGGAGGTTACACTCCTTGCATATCTCGCCAGATATCCTTTCGTTATCCGTGGTTTTCGGGGTTTCCATTCTTTTCTGCGGACTTCCAGTTCTTCATCCCCAACCAGAATACAGATTTCATGTTCCAAAATATTGATCTCAATCATATCCCCTTCCCTGATCAGCGCGATATTTCCCCCCACTGCTGCTTCAGGAGACACATGACCGATTGCTGCGCCTCTTGTGGCACCGGAAAACCGTCCGTCTGTAATCAATGCCACACAGTTGCCCAGACCACTTCCCATAATGGCGGATGTGGGATTTAACATTTCACGCATACCCGGACCGCCTTTTGGTCCTTCGTAACGGATGACGATGACATCTCCTGCATGAATTCTATCTCCATAAATGGCTTCCAGTGCATCTTCTTCACAGTCAAAAACCCTGGCACTTCCTTTATGACACATCATCTCAGGCGCCACTGCCGATTTCTTTACCACACAGCCCTCCGGTGCCAGATTGCCTTTTAATACCGCAATTCCACCCGTTTCACTATAGGGATCCGACACCGGTCTTATCACCTCTTCATCCATAATTTTACTGTCCCGGATATTTTCTCCTACCGTCTTTCCGGTACAGGTCATAAGCTCCGTATGGAGCAGTCCCAGTTTACTGATCTCTTTCATTACGGCACCAATTCCCCCTGCCTCATTTAAATCTTCCACGTAATGATTACCGGCTGGTGCCAGATGACACAGATTCGGCGTTTTTTTTGATATTTCATTTGCCAGGTCCAAATCCAGTGTGATCCCGCATTCATGTGCTATCGCCGGAAGATGAAGCATACTGTTGGTACTGCAGCCCAAAGCCATGTCTATGGCAAGTGCATTTTCAAATGCTTCTTTTACCATAATGTCACAGGGCTTTATATCTTTTTTTACCAGCTCCATAATCTTCATGCCTGCTTGCTTTGCAAGGCGCAGCCGGCTGGCATACACTGCCGGTATGGTGCCGTTGCCAGGCAGCCCCATTCCCAGTACTTCCGTCAGGCAGTTCATGCTGTTTGCCGTAAACATACCGGAACAGGAACCGCAGGTTGGGCAGGCTTTGTTTTCATATTCACAGAGTTCACTGTCCGTTATTTCTCCCGTTCTGTTTCGGCTGACCGCTTCCGAGATATTCGAATAGCTGATTTTTTCTCCCCCTAATTTTCCTGCCAGCATAGGACCTCCGCTGACAAAGACAGATGGAATGTTCAGCCTCGCCGCAGCCATTAACAGTCCCGGCACATTCTTGTCACAATTTGGTACCATTACCAGCCCGTCAAAAGGATGTGCCGTTGCCATCGCTTCTGTGGAATCCGCAATCAGTTCCCTTGTAACCAGGGAATACTTCATTCCCTCATGTCCCATTGCGATGCCGTCACATACAGCAATTGCCGGGAAGACGATTGGCACGCCTCCTGCCATGGATACCCCCTGTTTGACTGCCTCCACTATTTTATCCAGGTTCATATGCCCCGGCACAATATCATTCCTTGAGCTTACGATACCAATAAACGGACGCTTCATTTCCTCTTCTGTCAATCCTAATGCATACAGCAAAGACCTCTGGGGCGCTGCGTTTACCCCTTTTTTGATTTTGTCACTTCTCATATTCTCACCCATTTCCGATTGCAGGACTGCCTGCAATACTGCCTTTCTTTTTACTTTTTACTATGAATCTGGTAGTCCATCCTGCCAGGCGGACTACCAGCAGGATGAATTACTAGTGTATCAGCCATCAGTAAATCAGCGTTAAGCACCTGCCATCTGTACCCTGCTTTGTGGAATATTTGCCCCAAATTCAATTTTCCAGCCCGTACCGTTGATGCATATATACGACGCTGGTTTCCTGTGTTCTGATTCATGTGATATGATGTATTCTAATACATATGTTGTCTAATGTCAATACATACATCATACAACTGTGTATAAAAATAAAGCAGGTACCTCTGTTCAGTACCTGCACCTCCCGGTTTTTGGGAGTCTTCATGATTCAATTTCTAATTCTTTCATGGCATGAAGTATGTGTATTTTCATGGCACTTTTTGCACCCTGGGCATTTCTTGCTGCCAGAAAATCCATGATCATTCTATGATCAGCCAGGGTATCCTGTACCGCCAGTTCTTTCTCATTGGACAAGATCACGCCTTTATCAATAGCCTGGTAAATTACCGGCATCAGCTGGTTCATAAATTCATTATGGGTAGCTCTGGCAATGGCATTGTGAAATCCCTGCTCTACTCCCGTGCGGTCTTCCCCTTTATTAATTTTTTCTTCTACCTGGCTTCCAAAGCTCAGAATCCGCTTCATTTCCGTATCCGTAGCTCTCATTGCCGCCAGATAAGCTGCCTCAGGCTCAAAGATCAGCCGGATCTCATACAGATCTCTGGCATCCATTTTTGCCTCCGAAAGCGGCTTCAGTGCTTCCATGCTGATATCTGTCATGTTTTCCGATACAAAGGTTCCGCAGCCTCTTTTGATCACCACTACCCCATTGGTAGCCAATATGCGGATTGCCTCGCGAAGTGTGGTTCTGCTGACGCCTAATTCTTCAGCAAGGTCATTCTCATTGGGAATCTTATCCCCCGGACCAAAACGTTTCTCTATGGTTATCATAGCCAGTATATCTTCCGAGACACTGTCTGACAATCTTTTTTCTTTTACCATACTATAACCCCTGTCATTTTTGTAACATCATAACACATTCACGGACGCTTAATCAAATATATTTTTAAACCCGTCAAGACAATTCAAACATGCCGTTATAAAGCTGATAGTATTTTCCTTTTTGCTCCAACAGCTCCTCATGGCTTCCCCGTTCTATAATTCGTCCATTTTCCAGCACAATGATGGCATTGGCATTCCGTACCGTGGACAGGCGGTGGGCAATGACAAATACCGTTCTTCCCTGCATCAGTTTATCCATCCCCTTTTCGATGAGTTTTTCCGTCCGGGTATCGATGGAGCTGGTCGCTTCATCCAGAATCAGTACCAGCGGATCCGCAATTGCTGCACGGGCAATGGATAATAGCTGGCGCTGCCCCTGGGAGAGATTTGCCCCGTCACTGTGCAGCATGGTCTGATATCCGTTGGGCAGTCTTCGGATAAAGGAATGGGCATTGGCAAGTTTAGCTGCCGCCACCACTTCATCATGATCCGCATCCAGTTTCCCATACCGGATATTTTCTTCAATGGTGCCGGTAAAGAGATGGGTATCCTGCAATACCATGGACAGGGAACGGCGCAGATCATCTTTTTTGATCTGCTTGATATCGATTCCGTCGTAAGTAATTACCCCTTCATTGATTTCGTAAAAACGGTTGATCAGATTGGTAATGGTCGTCTTGCCGGCTCCTGTGGAACCTACAAAGGCAATCTTTTGTCCCGGCTTGGCATAGAGGTTTAATCTGTGGAGAATTTCACGGTTTTCTTCATAGGAGAAAGATACATCATGAAATCGCACATCCCCTCTAATGGGCACCAGCGTTTCTTTTCCATCTTTATCCGGACAGCTCCATGCCCAGTAATGGTTCTGCTCCTCCCTGCATGGCATGCCGTTTGCCCCCGCAGCTGCGGGCGTCAGCGTTACCTTGCCTGCATCTGTCTCTTCTGCTTCTTCTATGACTTCAAAAATGCGCTCCGCTCCTGCGATTGCCGCAAGTATAAAATTCATCTGCTGGGTAAACTGGTTAATCGGCATTGCCGTCTGCCGTACATATACCAGATAGCTGGATAAACTCCCCAGATCCATCAGCCCGCTGATTGCAAAAAGCCCTCCAATGCAAGCCGAAATCGCATAATTCAGATAGGAAATGCTTACGATTACCGGCACCATGCGCCCTCCGTGAGTCAGGGCTTCTGTTGCCGATGCCCGCAGTTTTTCATTTCTGCGCTGAAATTCCCGGATATTTTCTTCTTCATGGTTAAACACCTTTACTACCTTGGCACCCTCCACCATTTCTTCCACAAATCCATTGAGGCTGCCCAGATATTTTTGCTGCTCGGCAAAATATTTCTGGCTTTTTTTACTGCTGTAGCGGATAAATGCAAACATGCAGATAAACGATACGAAGACAATCAGGCTCAGTCTGGCATTCAAAACTACAATCATAACAATGGTTCCAGTTGTGACAATGAAGCTTTGTATCACCATGGTAAAGCTGTTGTTCAGCCCTTCCTGTACCGTATCCATATCATTGGTAAACCGTGACATTAACTCGCCATGAGTCTTTGCATCAAAGTAAGACAGCGGCAGGTTCTGGGTCTTGCTGAACAGATCGCTTCGGATCTCCTTTACCATCTGCTGTGCGGTCCTAACCATCAGCTGGGTATAACCAAAGGTACATAAGACTCCTATGAGATACATAGCCCCCATAAAGACCAGCATTTTAATCAATCCTGGGATATCTCCCGGGACAATATAGTCGTTCACAATAGGCTTTAATAAGTAAGTGCCGTAAATATTGGCTCCCGCCGAAACCACCACCATAACCGTGACAAGGCAGAGGGCAAAAATATGGCGTTTGAAATAGCGCAGCATGGTTTTTAACGTTTTCTTTATATTCCTAGGCTTCTTATACCCAATTACTTTTGCCATTATTTATCAGCTCCTTCCTGCTGGGAATGATATACTTCCTGATAAATGGAGTTCGTCAGAACCAGCGTCTCATGAGTTCCTACCGCATCGATACGCCCGTCATCCAATACAATAATCTGGTCAGCATGTTTAACCGAACTGATTCTCTGGGCAATGATAATCTTCGTGGTATCTCCCAGATCCCGTTCCAGTCCGTCCCGTATCTTCTTTTCCGTCGCCGTATCCACTGCGCTGGTAGAATCATCCAGAATTAATATTTTCGGACGTTTTAAAAGTGCCCGGGCTATACAGAGGCGCTGCTTTTGTCCGCCGGAGACATTGACGCCTCCCTGCCCCAGATCAAAATCCAGCCCCTGGGGTATCTTGCTTATGAATTCATCGGCACAGGCAATCCGGCATGCCCAGTTTATTTCGCTGTCATCCGCCTTTTCATTTCCCCAGCGTAAATTATCCCGGATCGTTCCGGAAAATAATGTATTTCTCTGCAACACCATGCCGATTGCTTCTCGTAAATGCTTCATCGGATATTCTTTTACGCTGATGCCATCGATTTTAACTGTACCTTCCGTCACATCATAGAGCCTGGGTATCAGCTGCACCAGGGAAGTCTTGGCAGATCCTGTACCACCAATAATTCCTACGGTCTGCCCCGCTTCGATATGAAATGTGATATCGCTTAGTACAAATTCTTCTGCTTCCACTTTGTATTTGAAATTGACATGTTCAAAGTCAATGCTTCCTCTGCCCACTTCGATGTCCCTTGCCAGGTCATCTTTGACTTCACTTTGTTCCTCCATGACTTCCTGGATACGAACTGCACTTGCAACACTTCTGGTCAGCATCATAAATACATTGGACAGCATCATCAGAGAATTTAAGATCTGCAGCACATAGCTTAAAAACCCGGTCAGTTCCCCTACCTTCATATTGCCCACATAAATCAGATTCCCGCCAAACCACAGGATTGCAACAATGGTAAAATACATGACAAACTGAAAACACGGCATGTTCAGCATTGCCGTATGAAATGCCTTTTCACTGGTAAACTGTAAATCGTCGTTTACCTCTTTAAATTTTTCTTTTTCGTAGTTCCCCCGGACAAAGGATTTCACAACCCGGATGGCGATAAGGTTTTCCTGTGTTACCCGGTTTACCATATCTACTGCCCTTTGCATCTTCCCATACATGGGACGCAGCTTTCGTATAATACAGATAAGCGCAATTGCCAGTATGGGAACTGCAGCCACAAAGACAAGTGCCAGCCTGGCATTGATTACAAAGGACATAGTGATTGCCATAACCAGCATGACGGGTGCCCGCACAGCCGGGCGGATGCCTCCGCTGATGGCATTTTGAAGAACCGTTACATCACTGGTCAGCCTGGTGACCAGTGACGAAGTGGAAAACCGGTCCATATTCCCAAAAGAAAACTCTGAGAGCCTGCGAAATTCTTCCCCGCGAAGCTCTGCCCCAAATCCCTGCCCCGCCAGCGCCGCAAATCTTGCATACAAGATTCCCAGCAGCAACGATAAAAGGGCGCACAGAGCCATGAGCGAACCTTTCAGGAAGATATAGGAAACATCTTTATTCACCACGCCCACGTCAATGATATCTGCCATAATCATGGGAATTATTAATTCAAACATCGTTTCCAGCACTACACAGATGCAGCTAATGTAAAGATACTTTTTATAATTATGAAAATATCTCATAAATTTCTGAATCATTGCCTATTCTCCTCTCCTGCTATTTACCGCTTATATTTTCATACATCCGGTTTAAAAAATGCCGATATTGCCCCTTTTCCTCCTCTGTGAAACCCTGGAGGCTTCTTTCATCTGCTTCTTCACAGATTTTTTCCCACTTTGCAAGGGAAGCAAGCCCTTCCTCCGTCAATACAATATGAAATGCCCTGCGGTTTCCCGCAACATCCATCCGCTTTATCAATCCGTTCTTTTCCATCGTATCCAGCATTTTCGACATGGTAGCCGGCTCCACATTGCAAAACGCAGCCAGTTCCTTCTGCATACACGCCCCATGATCATAGAGATAATGCAGGACTTTAGGCTGCCCCACACAAAGCCCTACCTCCAATAACCTTGGACGGATCATATTTCTCTGAGCATGAAATGTTCTGGTGAGCAACAGATGGAGAGAATCTTCTCTGATGTCTATATTCATTTGTAATACCTCCTATCATTAGTTGACTAACTATTAGTATACTAACTATATCGCTATAGGTGACGGGCGTCAATACTTCTTTGTGATGTATCTCTGAACTAAACCCAAAAAGAGCTGGAGACTACTTTCTGTCCCCCAGCTCTTTCGGCACTGCCTATATGATACAAAGCGTATATTTACACCATTACCACACACAATTCATCGCGATCCCCACCGGCGTTACCAAAAATGGATTCTCCGGCTTTATCGTTTTTATTCCTGTTTTTTTCTCGAAGATTTCCTCAATTCCCGTGAGACAGCAAGTTCCTCCGCACAGATAAATTCCTTTGATTTTCTGATCATGAATATATTTATTGACGATGGATGCCATTTTTTCAAATACCGGTTTTACCACAGGAAAGATTTCATTGTGATTACTGTAATCCTGCTTCATAACCTCTGCTTCTTCAAATGATATATGATATCTTCCGGAGAGAACAAGCGTTACATGTGTTCCTCCCGTTGCCTCATCCTGTATTTCTTCTACTTTACCGTTTTTAATAATTGCAAGTCCCGTTGTACCGCCTCCGATGTCTACGATGACACCATCTTTGATCTCATAGACTGAGTTTGCGGCAGATGGCTCGTCACAAACGCGAATAACTTCGAATCCTGCGCCTTCTGCTACATAAGTATGAGTCCTTAAACTGCTCTGTGTCCCCGCCGGCATGGCAATGGCACACTGTGTCAGTTCACATTTCAGGCGTTCTTCCAGCTTTGCTTTTAATTTTTTTACAATCTCAAGCGCTCCCAGATAATCTACCACCACACCGTCTCTCAGTACTCGGGCACTTTGTTTTTCACATGCCACAGGCTGATTATTTTCATCCAATACGGCAATTACAATATATGCCGTCCCCAGATCCAGTCCTACTTTTAACCTGCCTTTATAGGGAAATGTTTTTTCCTCAGCTTCTGTGACCCGTTTCATGTATGCATTTATTTTTTCTATATTCATCTAAAACGCTCCCGTAATTACAAAATTTTATTGATCTGCTCACCCTTTAACCACATATCTATATTGCGGAATACAATTTCAGCTCTGATTTCCATGGACTCTTTTGTAGCAAATGCCACATGGGGTGTTACGATGGTGTTTTTTGCATGAAGCAGAGGGTGATCCGTAGAAAGGGGCGGTTCTACTTCAAATACATCTATGCCTGCTCCCGCAATGCGTCCTTCGTTCAGCGCATCTGCCAGAGCGTCAGAATCCACAACAGGACCTCTTGCCGCATTGATCAGGATGGCTGATTTTTTCATGTATCCAATCGTCTCCTCATTGATGAGATGACGGGACTGCTCCGTTAAAGGACAGTGAAGTGCTATAATATCTGCTTGTTCCAGCATTTCTTTTAATGGCAGATAAGTAATCAGTTCGCTGTTCTCCTTCTTTGAAAAGCCGTTATAGGCAATGACTCTGCACCCAAATGCACTGCAAAGCTGAGCGGTACGCTGGCCTATTGCTCCTGTACCTATGATTCCCACTGTTTTTCCTTTTAATTCAAAGCCAACCAGTCCATCCTTGGTTTTTCCTTCTCTGCAGCGTGCATCCACCTGGGGAACATTGCGAAGAAGGGATAACATCATTCCAAGTGTAAGTTCTGCAACGGACTCATTCGAGTACCCGGATGCATTGCTGAGAGCAGCTCCCACTTCTTTTGCCGCGTGAAGATCCACATGATCCACACCGGTAAATGCCACATCGATAAATTTCAAATGACTGCAATTGCGGATTACTTCCTGCTTCAGCGGCATATTCGCCAGGATCAGGATATCTGCATCCCTGCTTTCTTCTTTTAACACTTCCACATCACTGCTTTTTTCGTATGCAAGAAAGCTATGTCCTGCTTCTTCCAGTGGTTTTACATAGCTATTTAATATATCCTCGCTGACTGCGAGGGATTCTAACATTACAATATTCATGAATTTACTCCTTTATTCTTTCGTAAGATTTAAAAATCAAAGTAAAGTATACATCAGCCGCCTTTAGAAATCAATAGTGCCTCCCGGTGTAAATACGTCGTAATAAAAAGCGTACTGCTGCAAAATGCCGGCAAAACCCTGATATTTTTCAAATGGAAATCCCTCCGGATAATAGCGGTCTAATACTTTCTGGATATGGGTATCTATGGGAAATGCATCGATGTGATGCAGTGCAAACAGACATATGCATTCTGCCACTTTGATTCCAACTCCGCACAGCTTTAAGAGTTCTCTTCTGGCATCTTCATACTTTAAATCATAGAGACGGTATAGATCATAACCTCCGCTTATCACCATATCTGCGGTTTTTCTGATATACTTATTCCGGTATCCCAGGCTGCAGGAACTTAAGTCCTCTTCCTCCAGACCCGCAAGCGCTTCCGGGGATGGAAAAGTATAGTATGTTTCATTTCTAAAATTTGTTCTTTTTTCCCCAAAGGCTCTGCAAATGGACTCTACGCATTTTTTTATTCGGGGTATGTTATTCTGCTGGGATATGATAAAGGTAATGACCATTTCCCACAGTTCCTGGCGCAGAATACGGATACCCTTACCATATGCACAGGCTTGCTGCATGTATTGGTCCTTACTTTCAATCTGTGCTTTAAATGCCCCATAATCGGTCATGAGGTCAAAGTACGTTTCCCAGATATCATGAAACTCATCTTCGTCACATGAAAAAGTAATTGTTTCCTCCTGCTGCAATATTTCCAGATACCGTCCCCGGGCAATCAGGGAATAGCTTCCGTCTTCTCTTCTGTTCAAGCGGAAACACTGCCCGGAATCAGCGATCTGTGCAATATCAAAATCCTTTATTGTCTTAATTATCTTTATTGTTTTATCTGTCATGTATTTTCCTTACTGTCTTTTCGTAAATGTAAAATTAATCGTTGGACTTTAAATGTACAATCTTATTTTTTGTCCTGTTTTCAATGATTTCCAGCTGCCCGATACTCTGGACAAATTTAGCAAAGGTCGCATATCCGTAATCTTTCACTTTAAAGTTATCAAACTTGCGGTGTATCCGGTTCCCCAGAAATGCCAGTTCCATACCTTCTCTGCCGCTGCTGCGCACCAGATTAATGGCATATTCAGACAGCTGCTCTTTTTTAATATTATTATCCTTCATACGAACCATAATGGCATTGTTGTTTTTGGTGAGTTCAAAGCTTTCCATTTCTTCCAGGAACTTAGACAGAGAACTGTATCCATAATTACGGACGTCAAAGTCGGAATATTTTTTCACCAGCCGGCTGCCGATTTCCCCAAGTCCGGTCATTCGGTCCTTGTCATCATTTTCTGTTATAATGGACACGATATCATTCTCAATGACACGCTTGCTGATAATGCTGCTGTCCTCCATCCCCTGCTGGCTGTCTCCCAGACGATTCCTGCTTCCCATGGAACTGTCACTTAAGCGTCCCTTGTGGACAAATACTTCTTCCTGTGTCTCCTCATCCTGTTCCAACAAGATCTCCAGATTTGTAAATACCGTACAGGCAGCACGGAAGGATCTTGGGGTCTTCTCTTCCCCCATCCCAATTACATCTTTGCCGGATTCCCGCAATCTGCCGGCTAAACGCGTAAAATCACTGTCGCTGGATACAATGCAGAACCCATCCACATTGTTGGTATACAAGATATCCATTGCATCAATAATGAGCGCGGAATCAGTCGCATTTTTACCAACCGTATTGCTGAACTGCTGAATCGGCATAATGGAATTTTCTAACAGTGCCTGTTTCCATTTCGTTGTCTGGGCACTGGTCCAGTCACCATAAATTCTCTTGTATGTGATGACTCCGTACTTGGTCATTTCATTTAAAATACAGGAAATGTATTTTGAAGAAATATTGTCTGAGTCAATCAATACTGCAAATGTTTTTTCTTTCATTTATATGTTTACCCTCTTTTCATTTCATCTCTTATAAATCAATACACAAAACTCCTGAGCAGCTCTTTTAAGAGCTGTTCCAAATCCGCTTCTGCGCATCCTCCCTCTTTTCGGTCATCTTCAAATCCGCTATAATAGCCATACAGAAGTTCTAATTGCAGCCAGCGTCCCTCTTTTACCGCCTTTATCACTATATCTGCTGCTGCATTATTTTTGTAAACATAGCGGGACAGCGCTTTTGCGATCCCGTCAATATTTCTCTTATCTAACAACCTTTCTTTGGATCTCCGGTTCAGCTTTTCTGCCAGTTTCGGATTCTCCTTCATCATTTCGTCGTAGTCTTTCCATTTTTCCAATCTTCCGATCTTCTCCTTCATTTGGCACTTATTGCGTAATTTTTCTTATTTTATTATAATTTAAATGAACGCAAATAGCAATGTTATCTGAGGGATTCTTTTGATAAAGTTAATATTTCCAGTTTTTCAGATGCAAAACAGGCTGCCCCTTCCCAATTCAATCTTAACCTTTTCATAAGCTTATCTTCATTTTTTATAAATGAATGCACCTACATTTTTTATTGTTTTCTTCACCAGGTATGATATACTCTTTTAATATAATTTGAAACTGATACATAATATAAACATACAGAGCGTTTAACTTGGTACAGCATTGCTCAATGCTGTACCAGAACTCTTAGATTGCTCCCAAAAAGGATGTGATAGCAAGATGTTAAGAACAAAGAAATTTATATTGTCGGAACAGAATGCGGATATGGTTGCAGATCTCATAGTGGAAACACTGCAGCAGCTTTCTGTGGAACCGGAAGAAATATTAAAGATACGCCTCTCTATGGAAAAAGCACTGGACAGCTGGATGGAAAAAGGATTAGCTCCCAATTCCGGAGAATTAATTATCCAGACACGACTGAAAAAAATTCAGATTACGCTGAAGGTACAGGGCAAAGAAGCAAATCCATATGAGCAGAATGACGATGAGCAGTTTGGGGATGCATTTTTCAGCCAGCCCTTTCTGGCGGCGATTGGCAGCGGAAGCGGCTGCGGCTATGTCTACTCTAAGGGCATGAATATTGTTTCAGCAAATATCAAACACAAGCCTTCCAATCCATTTTTACCAATAGTAATTGCCGTTCTCCTGGCACTTGCTGCCGGAGTAATCACCCATTACCTGCCAACGGAAGCCTCCGATTATATACTAAACCTGGTGGCAGCTCCTCTCTTTGACAAATTTACCGGTATCCTGACTACGGTGATCTGCCCCATGCTGTTTTTTGCTGTTGTATGGGGAATTTACCATATCGGAGCACCAAACAGGCTGGGAAGTGTGGGGAAAAAAGTTCTCCTGCACTTTTGCACCATCCTCATCGGGATGACCCTATTAGGCGGGATTGCCGCTGCTGTGTTTACACAGGTACATTTACCAACAGCAGGAGTTGAGGGCATACAGTCAGAATCTATTTTCCAATTGCTTCTTGACGCAATTCCCGAGAATGTGATTGACCCGTTTCAAACAGCAAATGCCATACAGATTATCATACTGGCTGTGCTGGTGGGCATGGCAATGGTACTGCTGCAGCACAGGATCAGCATTGCCGGACAGTTAATGGAACAGTGCAGCGCCATTTCACAATGCATTGCAGGCTTTATTTCCACCATTTCACCGATTTTCATTTTTTTAAGTATTTACCGGCTTATCGCGGGCAATGATATACCGCTGCTTTTATATATGCTGCAAATGGCGGGTGTCTATCTGCTGTGCATGGCTATTGTTTTCCTCGGGTATCTGGTGTCCGTCCGGATAAAAGAAGGGGTTTCGCCAAGTCGTATCCTTAAGATTGTTATGCCTTCCTCCTTACTTGCCTTAGTAAATGCTTCTTCATCCACAGCTTATTCCAGTATGAGAAATAACTGTGATAAAAAGCTGGGGATCGACCACAGGCTTTCGAAATTTACGATTTCCTTTGGAAGTGTGGTGTTTAAACCGGCTGCCGTGGTGCACTTAATTCTTCTGACCGTATTTTGCGCACAGGCATACGAAGTCAACATAACCATCGGCATGCTGGTGGTCACAATGCTTGTATCCTTTGTACTGGCTGCAGCGGCTCCTTCCATTCCAGGCGGATTTCTCCCCGGATATGCAGTCCTGTTTGTACAGGCGGGGATTCCGGCTGAAGCACTTGGGCTGGCTGTCATAGCTGATATTGTTATGAACGCACTGAATGCTGCAATCAATGTATTTATTTTACAATTAGAGGTTTTTCATTGTGCCAAAAGAACAGATATGCTGAATACTGAAATTTTACAGAAATCTTAAATATCATACATACTCATAAGAAACTGTCTCCTGTGCATACTAAGTACAGGCATACGTTTGCCGTAACATTTATGCCAGTACTGCTGTGCTTCATGAACGGTGAATCGCACACCCGATGCTGTTCATTACTCAATGCAGTACCAGCTTGTGCATAGAAAGGAGATGGATTATGGATAATAAAGGTTATAATAATTATGACGTTACCGAACTTCCCCAGTCTTGTAAATCCGTTATGGAACACATGGTAAGCGAACTGGATAAAGAGGAAGAAGAGGCAGCCGTCCAGTCCAGCACAAAAAGCAAAAGTAAAAGCAAAAAAAAGAAAAAACATTCTTAAAATATGAATATCTTATTCTCAAAGCTGCATTCCTGCAAGAGCATCCGGACCATGTTGATCCGGGTGCTTTTTGTTATGATTTCCATAACAATTATTTTCTTGTACCATATATTATCTTAAAAGCAAAATTTTGCAAAGGAGGTTCTATGCTCAAGAAAACTCTATCTGTTCTCTTATCGATGGTGCTGCTCTTTTCCTTCTTCCCCGTTTTTATGGTTTCTGCGATTCCTCCTTCGTCGCACCCTCTTTACCGGGGAATTGACGTGAGCTTTTATCAGGAAGATATTGATTTTGAACAGGTTGCAGACTCCGGGATTCAGATTGTATATATTCGATCCAGTCTGGGAGGTGATTATATTGATCCCAAATTCGAGGACAATTACCGCAAAGCATCTGCAGCCGGGCTGTCCATTGGCTTTTACCATTATGTAACGGCAAGAAGCATCTCACAGGCTCAGTATCAGGCACAATTTTTTGTAAATACCATTCAGGGCAAGGATTTTGACTGCCGTCTGGCTATGGATTTTGAAGACCTTCAATATCTCACTGATACAGAAATTAATGCTATCGGATTGGCATTTATACAGACTGTGGAACAATTAAGCGGCAAGAAGGCGGTGGTCTACAGCGATTCCTACAATGCGGGCTACTCATTCAGCGGAGCCGTTACCAACTACCCGCTGTGGGTAGCAGAATACGGCGTCTCCTCTCCTTCCGACACTTCGAATTGGAGTTTCTGGGTGGGCTGGCAGTATTCGGATACCGGCAGCGTGCCTGGAATCAGTACCGCTGTGGATCTGGACTATTTTACCGATGGTATCTTTCTAAACAGCAGCGGTCCGATCACTTCAGTTCCGCCCCCCACCTCTCCCTCCACTTCTTATGTGGATTATGAGGTAAAAACCGGTGATACACTCTGGAATATAGCCCATCTCTATCATACCAGTATCACCGCGATTGCTAATGAAAATGCGCTGTCTGATCCTAACCTCATTTACCCGGGGCAGATTCTGCGCATACCAATTGCGGATGATACCCCATCAGACGAGACTTACCTGACCTATACGGTAAAACCAGGCGATACGCTCTGGGCAATCGCAAACCAGTACCATACCAGTATCGCAAACCTTGTAAGTCTGAATCAGATTCAAAATGAGAATCTGATCTATCCCGGACAAAGACTTAAAATTCCCTGCAAATCCAATGCAGGTTCCCAAAAACCAGTGGTGTGGTATACGGTTAAAGCCGGTGATACGCTCTGGGCAATTGCTGTCCGATACCATACTACTGTCGGCGCGCTTGCTTCGATTAATCATTTATCCAATCCTGGGTTTATACTGGTGGGGGAGAAACTTCGGATTTCTTGATGTTTGTGCGGGGGCGGACTGAAACTTCTGGTTCCTTAACGTTTGTTCGGGTTAGGATGAAACTTCTGGTTCCTTGATGTTTGTTCGGATCAGGATGAAACTTCTGGTTCCTTGATGTTTGTTCGGATCAGGATGAAACTTCTGGTTCCTTGATGTCTGTTCCGAGTCTCGAGCTGTGGTGGCATGATATACCGTGCGCATCAATTTATTTTAAAAAAAGACGCCTGCAACATTGCCAGATAAGCAATACTGCGGGCGTCCTGTTATTCTATTCTCTTATTTCATCCTCTTTTAAAAGCCCTTAATGACTCGTTCGTTTACACTCATTACGAACTCTTCCATTTTCTTTTTATCCGGCTCATCCGGCAAAGAGGTATTTTTCGCCGCATCGTCCAGACGGTTTTCATAATCGGACAAAATATCATAAAACTCATCCCGGTACATGCCGTCTTCTTTTTGAAATGCTCCATTTCTCACACTCATCAAAAGGTCATGTTCTTGTTCCCGGTAAGTACAAATCTCTTCTTTTTCCAGGATGTCAATTGCCATCATGAAGAGCCGGAGCAGATGCATCGCATGTTTATTCAGATGATTCTCATCCTTTTTGTGATTACGCTTCCCGATCTTGTCATACTCTTTCACCACATTGTTCATCTCACACCAAATATTGCGGTAATCTCTTAATGGATAATGAGTCAAATGTGTATCCATAAATATTTCCTGTTCAAATTCCGGGTTGACGGCCTTGTCCAGATAAATCTTCAGGCTGCCATTTGCAAACCGGGCATAACGTTCCTGAAAATTGTACATGGAATTTTCTACAGACCGCAGAATGTGCTGTTCCTTTTCAGCCTGGGGCATCGTATCCCTTGCCAGGGCATTTTGCAGGCGCCGCAGCTGCTGTCCGGCATAGCCTCCAAAAGAATGAATAGCGCGTTTGGATAAAAAGAGTTTTTTATGATCCAGCAGCTCCTGCCCTATTGGCGATATATACAGATAGTGCTCCGGCTTTAAGCCCAGCATTTCACAGGTATTGGGATTACAGTCCATTAATAATTTTATAATCTTGTTAAATGTGTAAATAGTTGTATCGGTTCTGTTATCCACATATTGATCATAGCTGCTAAGCCCAATCAAATCTGATTTACGATTGACCGCAATCCCGCGGATATCATAATCACTGGATTCCACATTAGTTCCGTAGGCATAACTTCCAGCAACAGAAAGGAGAATCAGGTTTTTCCCCAGATGCTCGTCCTGCCAGAGAAAATCATACTCCGGTGTATGTATCAGGTTTTTAAAGTTCATAGTTATCACCTAATTTTCCTTTCCGTTAGATCTGTTACTTCAATCCACTATGATTCCTTACTTCAATCCGCTTATATCCCCGGTTCTAATCAAAGAAAGATTCTCCTTTATTTTTACACTTGTCCAGTCCCACCATTTTAATTCCAGCAGTTCTTCCACTGTCTGGCTGTCAAAGCGCATTTTAATCTTCCTTGCAGGAACTCCGCCTACAATCGTATAGGGCGGCACATCCTTTGTCACTACTGCTCTGGTTCCTATGACAGCCCCATCACCGATATGAACGCCTGCCATAATTACGGCATCATATCCGATCCAGACATCATTTCCGATCACGATGTCTCCCTTGTTATCCCAGGCATCTGTCACATTTTCTTTCTTCAGGTCCCACTCTTCAAAAAAGATGGGAAATGTATAGTTTGAAAGAGATCCCATGGCATGGTTCGCACTGGTGAACAAAAACTTAGCCCCACAGGCAATCGAACAGAATTTCCCAATGACCAGCCGGTCTTTATTAACCGGATAGTGATATAATACATTGTTTTTTTCAAAATCTGCCGGATTCTTTTCAAAATCATTATAGATCGTGTATTTTCCCACTTTAATATTAGGGTCAGATACCACCTGATCTAAATACACGGTTTCATTATCATTACTTCTTGGATATCTTTTATTTACTGGAATAGTCATTTCAAATCCTCCTGTTTTAACTGGTTTCCGGGTTATCTATTTTCCTATTCCAGATTATGCAATACAGCGTTTCACCTTGCTTTACCTCCTTATCCTTATCCTTATTCTTCTCCTTTTATACCGGTGGATATTTACAAATTTGGAATTTCTTTTATTTTACACATTATATGATATTCTGTCTGATTTGCCAAGCATATTCTAAAACTGCAGAAATGAAATTTGAAAACTGCTGTGATGAATTTTAAAAACTACTGTAATGAATTTAATACAGGCTTTCATACATAAGATATTTATTTATGGCAAAGATAAATATGGAAAAATAATTAATTGGAGGAACCAACATGCATTTAGAGCCTAAATTTATCATCGATAAAGAAAACCATCTCGTCCTGGAAGTGATCAGCCCCGGCAATCCTACCTCTTCTTGTACCTGTCAGGATTTTACGGAATTAAAACCCAATACTTCTGAGGGTGCTTCCGAAAAACATCTGCCCGTTATTGAAATCAGCGATAACCAGGTAACGGTCAAAGTGGGCAGCATTTACCACCCTATGACAGAGGAACACAGCATCGCGTGGGTATATCTGCAGACGAAAATGGGGTGTCAGAGGATTCATCTCTGCCCAACCTGTGAGCCGGTGGCGAACTTTGTATTAGCAGATGGTGACGAAGCCGTTGCCGCTTATGCTTATTGCAATCTGCATGGTTTCTGGAAAACAGAGGTTTAAAAAGAATTATGATTTAAAACAGCCGGTATACAATGGAATCGAAACCCATTGCATACCGGCTGCTTTTCTATGCACTTTTATAACGTCTTACCACGATTCCATTTACCACAAGCGTCCTTATAGTATAACCTGGTCTCATATGGACGAAGAACCGTCACTTTCTCCGGCAGCGGACCGCTGTAATTGCCAAGGAGATATTGATAATCCTTAAGGTCTGTTTCCGGATTCCACACCGCTTCTTTTCCGTAAAAGTTACTGGCTGCCACAAGTGTTTGCCCTTTATAAGTGCGTCGGTAAGCCATCACCGATGGATTCTTTACATCCAGCGCCTCAAAATCTCCATATGCAATCACATCATATTCTTTTCGCAGACTCACCAGTTTCTTATAATAATGAAAAATAGAATCCGGATCTTTTAACTGCTGGCTTGCATTAATCTTTTTATAATTTTCATTTACCTCAATCCATGGTTTCCCTTTTGTAAAACCTGCCTGGTCTTCTTCACTCCATTGCATGGGAGTGCGGCTGTTATCCCTGGAGTGCACCTGAAGAATCTGGTATGCCTGTGTTTCGTTTAACCCCTTTTCCTGCAGAATCTGAAAATGGTTCAGGCTCTCCACATCCCGATACTTGGAGATATCTTGGAATTCTGCATTTGTCATCCCCAATTCTTCTCCCTGGTAAATATAAGGGGTTCCTCTCAGGCAATGAATGACCGTTGCCAGCATCTTAGCTGATTCCTTCCAGTATTTACCCGTATCCCCAAAGCGTGACACAACTCTTGGCTGGTCATGGTTGCACCAGAATACTGCGTTCCACGCATGGTTCTTTGCCATATTCGTCTGCCAGTCAAAGAGAATCTGCTTTAATTTTGCAAAATCATAAGGCACCAAAACCCATTTTTCATTTCCCATAAAATCCACCTTTAGATGATGGAAACTAAATACCATAGAAAATTCTTTTCCGTCCTCACCAGCATATTGATAACAGTTTTCCATAGACGTGCTGGACATTTCTCCAACGGTAAGTATTCCATTTTCTTTACCGAAGGTTTTTTCATTCAGTTCTCTCAGATACTTATGAATATTGGGTCCATCGGTGTAGAACTTTCTGCCGTCCCCCTCATAGTCATCCTCAAAAGCTTCCTTGCTGATCAGATTCACCACATCAAACCGGAATCCTTTCACTCCTTTTCCCATCCAGAACAGAATGATTTTCTGCATTTCCTTCCTTACTTCCTCATTATCCCAGTTTAAATCCGGCTGGGATACGTCAAATAAATGCAGATAATATTCATCAAAGGCTTCTACGTACTCCCAGGCATTCCCGCCAAACTTGCTCTCCCAGTTGGTAGGAGGGATACCCGGTCCTTTTCCCCTTTTAAAAAAATAATAATTTTTGTACTTTTCATCGCCCGCCAAAGCTTTTTGAAACCATTCATGACGGCTGGAAGTATGGTTAAATACCATATCCAGCATAAGTGATATCTCCCTTTTTGCTGCCTCTTTTACCAACTCATCAAATTCTTCCATAGTTCCATAAGATGGATCAATTCGATAATAGTCTGCAACGTCATAACCATTATCCTTCTGGGGTGACAGAAAAAACGGTGTCATCCAGATATAATCGATCCCCAATTCCTTCAGATAATCCAATTTACTGATCACGCCCTTAAGATCACCGGTTCCGTTTCCCCTGGAGTCTGCAAAAGACTTGGGATAGATCTGGTAAACCGTACTCTTCTTAAAATCTTCCATCATTTGTCCTCCTCTACTCATATGCCCCAATCACAGTTTCCCCAGCCACTGCATTCATATCAGACAGGAACCGGACATTAGATGCATCCCCTTCATCCGTCACAATAAATACCGTGGTTGCCGGGTGTCCTGCTTTTTGAATCTGTTCCATTGAAAAATGAATCAGCGGATCACCGCAGTGAACTGTATCCCCTTCTTTCACAAAGAGCTCAAATCCATTTCCTTTCATATCTACCGTATCAATACCTACATGAATCAGAATCTCCATTCCGTTATCCAATACCAGACCACATGCATGCCCGGATTCTTCCATGACAACGCTTACGGTTCCATCTGCCGGGGCAACAACCGTTTCACTTTCCGGTTGTATTCCAACGCCATCCCCCATTATTTTCTGTGAAAATACATCATCCGGTACTTTTTCGATGGGGATAATTCTGCCCGTTAATACTGACATCAGAACCTGCTCTTTTTGAGGATTGTTGTTGCAGGAATTGTCAGGATTATCGGATTTTACGGGATTACCGGAATTACCAGGATTGACCGCTTCCTGCACTGCGATTCCTCTCTCCTGTAAAGTCAATTTCTTTTTTCCTATCATCCAGGTCAGTGCGAATGGTACCGCCACAACGATCAGCATACAGAGGGCAAACACCGCCATAAATTCTGTCTTGATGGACAGGATGCCCGGTATACCTCCAACCCCCACAGCATTTGCCATTACCCCGGTACTCACCGCCAGTGCACCAGCTATACCGGAACCAATCATTCCGCTGATAAACGGGAATCCTGCTTTTAAATTCACACCGAAAATTGCCGGTTCTGTTACACCTAAGTAACAGGAAATACATGCCGGTATTGCAACCTGCTGTGCCCGTTCATTCTTTTTTTGTAAAACGATCATCGCCAATACTGCAGACCCCTGTGCGATATTGGAAAGTGCTATCATCGGCCACAGAATCGTACCCTGATAATCCGCGATCAGCTGTAAATCAATTGCATTTGTCATATGATGAAGACCTGTTATTACTAAAGGAGCATAGATAAATCCAAAGAATGCTCCGAACAATCCACGAAAGCTTGAAGTAAGTCCTGCGTAAACACCTGCTGAAATCCAGGAACCCAGCTGCCAGCCAATCGGTCCTAAAATACCGTGGGCTACGATTACCGAAAGGAGCAACGACAGAAACGGAACCACAATCATGCTGATTGATGCCGGTGTGATTTTCTTAAAAAACCGCTCCAGATACACCAGCGTAAATCCAGCCAGTATTGCCGGAATGACCTGCCCCTGATATCCCGCCATCTGCATTTGGAAAAAGCCGAAATCCCAATACTTCATTGCCACCTGCCCTACCTCGTAGGCATTGAGCAGCTGGGGTGAGACCAGGGTAATTCCCAGTACGATACCCAGAATCTGTGTGGTTCCCATCTTTTTCGTGACAGACCATACAATTCCAACGGGTAGAAAATGAAAAACTGCTTCTCCGATCAGCCACAGAAAACTGTAGATCCCGCTCCAGAACACGGAACCATCAGTCAGTGTCTTGGTTCCGCCTTCTAAAAACCTGACATCACCGATAATATTGCGAAATCCCAGAATCAAACCGCCGACAATTATAGCCGGAATCAGCGGTGCAAAAATCTCAGCCAGATTAGAAACACCTTTTTGCAGCGGATTCTGCTTTTTCTTCGCTTCCTGTTTAACCTGTTCTTTGCTGACTCCCTCTATTCCGGCATATTTCGTAAACTCATTATAAAAGCTGGACACATCATTTCCAATAATGACCTGATACTGTCCTGCCTGAGTGAAGGTGCCTTTCACGCTGGGAATAAGCTCAATCTGCGTTTGATCTGCCTTTGACTGGTCAATCAGAACAAAGCGCATTCTGGTCATGCAGTGAGAAACTGCCTGAATATTTTCTCTTCCCCCGATAAGCTCTAATAATTTTTTAACGTCATCCGTATAATTTGCCATTATGATCCTCCCAATCTAATTATACAACTTGTTTGAACAAGTATAGTATAGCAAACTTGTTTAAACATGTCAATATAAATATTTGAATCTTCTCACAGATAATTTCTTCAAAGCAATCTTCTAAAATGATAAAAAGAAAAAGGATATTGCAGTCATATTAGTCTGTTCTGCAATATCCTTATTATAACCAAACAACCTATTAAATTACCTTACGAATTTTTGGGCGAAAATCTCCAACCATTCATCCATGTTCTTACTATTTTCAGAAAACAGTCTTAACTCAAGATGAATCATACGATTGCCGTCTGCTATAATTAATGTGGGGTAAAAAGTACTATATGCAGCAATATAATCTACATCAACATCAGGTGTGTCCATGATTTTATAAAGTTCTTTTTTCTTTTTTCTGTCGTTATCCTGATACTCCTTTGCTAATTGTTTTGCCAGCCAGGGTGAAATCGTTTCATAATAGTCTACTTTTAACCCTCCGTTTATACGGTTCTTTTCATCAATCTGAAGCGTCCCGTACTGTGACAGAGATATTACTCTCGGTGCCAGCCAATCCTTTCTAACTCTGATTGTATTTGAAAATCCCAAATTTTCTTCCAGTTTAAATTTGCCGTTGGGGATCAGGGACTCCATAGTACTGAAAGGAATCATTCCCGAATATGCGTTCAAACGGATCTTATCTTCTTCCATAATATCTTTGTTACAGCCTTCTAAATAACTGATTACCCATATAAATATCAATACCAGAAACAGCACTTTACCTGCTTTATAATATCCTGCCCGTCTGCGCCAGTTTTTCTTATGGCTCAGTACTTCTCCTATTGCCAATTGTCTTTTTAGTCTTCTTAAGTGAAGTATTTTAGCCAGGTTGTTGCAGAATACCCATGCTAAAAGAAAAAATCCAAGCAAATACAAACCCGTACCAATGTCAATAATACTCGTGAATACATTCCCCTCGGTTAGATTAAGAAAATAGTATACGATCATTACGAGCATTAAAAGAAAACTATTCTGTACCCTTTTACGCAGCAGATTAATTTCCAGTGCCTGTACTTCAGAATCTGTACTCATTTCCCTGGCTTCTGCATCCTGGGAAGAAAACACATAGAAATCCCTACAGCTGGATACAAATTCCCAGCCACATTCTTTACTGATTAATATCAGTTCATTATCCGGGCGATCTCCTTTATCCGACCATATCCCGGTTCCCCGGGGAGCGGCTTCCAGACGATAACGGATTCTTAAAGGTAATCCTTTCATAAAAGTAACAAAGCCTGCAAAAAAACCATCCTCGCATAAAATATATCCTTCTAAAGCCATGCTCTCAAGCCAGCTCTCCATACCTTCGATATCGTAGTATGGACAGGGCGGCAGTCTGTAAATATGTTTTTCTCTTTCCTCTTTTTCCACTACAGATACCCCCCTTCACTTTCGGCATCCTCCACACAGCGCTTCAGCCTTATTGCCTGCTCCCGATATGCCTGCATCCCGATATCTGTAATTCGATAGGTACGTTTTCGCCCTTCTACCTCAATTTCTTTGATATACTTCTCTTTTTCAAACTTTGCTAATATGGTATAAAGAGTCGCCGGTCCGATTTGCAGGGTATTATCCGTTTTTCTTTCTATAAAACTGGATATGTCGATACCGCATTTCGGCTCTCAGCTAAGAGCCATCAAAACATAAAACATGGATTCCGTCAAACTTTTCAATGCTCGTTTTGGCATATATTATTTCCTTTCTGACAAAATATCATTTATTGATATCATTTAATGATATTATAATCTCCATATAAAAAGCTGTCAATATATGGATGGTACAAGCAAGCGTCTTCGAACCAGCCACCTAACAATCTTGCTCATATAGAACTATGATTTCTTTCCCTTGACATTCTCCAAACCCGATTTATAATAGTATAAGGATGTTTAAACAAGAATAGAAAGGGTGTTCATATGCCAAAAGCAAAATACGACATCATTTATCAGGATATCAAACGGAAAATAGAATCCGGGGAATTTGCATTCCAGGAGCTGCTTCCTTCTGAAAATACCATGGTAACTACTTATAATTGTTCCCGCAATACAATTCGCAGAGCAGTCAGCAGCCTTGTTAACGAGGGCTATGTTCAGACGCTTCATGGCAAAGGCGTCCGCAATATCTTCAAACCTGTGGAGCAAAATTCTTTTACATTGGCGGGGATAGAATCATTTAAAGAATCCGCCCTGCGCAATCACAGGACGGCAAAGACACAGGTCCTGTGTTTTGTGGATAATCTGGTCAGTGATGATAAGATCGAGAAACGTACCGGTTTTGCGGCTGGAAGTGAGTTATACTATGTTCAGAGGCTTCGCTATCTGGACGGAAAAGCCCTCATCATCGACCACAATTATTTTCTAAAAAGTGTTGTAACCGGACTTACCGAAGATATCGCACGGAATTCCATTTATGATTATCTGGAACATACCTTAGACATTTCCATTGTCACCAGTAAACGGACCATGACTGTAGAACGGGTCACTGAAATTGATGAAAAACATATGGAATTAAACGGCTACAACTGCATGGCGGTAATCAGCAGCCAGACATATAATGACGATGGGGTTATGTTCGAATTTACCCAATCCCGTCATCGTCCTGACTATTTTTGCTTTCAGGATACGGCAACCAGAAAATAAAAAACCCGGAAGCAGACAGAAAATCATGACACTGTCTGCTTCCGGGCTTTTCATTTTAGACATTTATCAATTAACATTCCTAGAATTGAAGTCAACCATAATACGCGTTACTTCTTCAATATATTCCTCTTTTAGAAGTAATAACAGCTTTGGCATAAATTCCTCCAGATATTCTTTCGTCAGTTTCCCCTGATCCATCTTGTAGAAACTGTCAGAAAGAAGGCCTTTCGCCTCTTCTTCATTTCCGGATGCCACCCGCTCCATAATAAATTCTAAGAAGCGGTTCTGCCCCTGCTTTTGATTTTCATTTTCCATATTGCTCACTTTTATTCCTCTTTCTATCCATTATTGTTCTTTTTTATTATTGGCCTTTCTTCTGTTCTCTATACGGTCAAACAACATGGATGCTCTGTCTTAACTTTTTGTCATTATATATAAATCTTATCAAAAGAAGTAACTACACCATTTTGAACATATAAATACAGCGTGTAACTTCCCTTTCGATATACCCACTGCTCCAGTGCCCCTGATAAATACCGGTTAATATAATTAGGTCTGCCAAATGTTGTCTGAACTACTTGGGATACATGCATTCCCACATATATGGTGTCTGATAAATAAATTGTCTCTGTTTGTGATGTTAACCTTTGTTTAAATTTATTATACACAATAATCTGAGCTGTTCCCGGATTATTTGCTGCCATGGGTATGGAATATCGGTTCGTTTTCGTATTGATTTTTCCTTTATAAGTTCTTCCTTCTATTATCGCTACAACATAATCTCCCTTTGCTGCACCCTGAATTTCTCCATCTATGCTTCTGGAATCTTTATAAATAGTATTGATTCCTCTGAGGATTACAGATGCATTTTTTATTTTGGCTGTAACAGTCTTCTTATTCCCATTCAATGATGAGATAGCCGTTACTTTGCATTTTGTACCTATTTTTTGTTGTTTTATTTTTATCCGGTATTTACCATGGCTGTTTGCTTTTCCTTTGTATGTTTTCTTGCCTATTTTAACCTGTACCTTTGAATTTTTCAAAGTTTTTCCAGTAATATAATTATCCTGATATGTAATTTTATCTGCTTTCAAAGAAGGTGCTTTTTTACTGTGAACAACTTTTTTCGTAATGAGTGCCTTAGCCCCAGTTGATATTCCCTGAATACTTATGGTGTAGGATTGATTTTTTTTATAGTTTTTTGGCAGTTTTATAGTCTTCTGTCCATCATAAAACATAGAATATTCATAAATATCATCACTGTCAAATTTATACGTATACTGCTTACCTCCAATTGTTACTGTAACTAACACATATTCTGAAATATAAGTATCTGAATAGCTTCCGTCCGATATTGAAAATCGAAAAGACGTTTGATCATCATACAGGGGACCCGCTTTAATACGGTAGCAGTCATCCAACTTTGGATTATGTTTTATTTTTCTGCTGATCGTTTTTACAACACGGGAGTATAGGCCTTCGAATTCAAGTTGATATGCTGTACCTGCCTTATATAAATATTTCGTTTGGAGTTTAAAATTTGTCTTAATGTTGATGTATAATAAGTAACTTTCTCATTACCTATTTTCAACGTTATAATATAAAGTTCCTCTCCATCCTTGCTGATATCATCTTTCAGATAATTAGTAATGGATCCGGTCACTTCTGTGGAAGTATCATCTAATTCATTCATCGTACAGTTAAGCACTTCACCATATGCCTCAACTGTCCCCGAAACACTACTATAGTATCCTGATTGCTCACCAATAAACTTGATCTGGTATTTGGTTCCACTTTTATATTTCTTGTTTAATTTAAAAGAATAGCCATGCTTTTGATTCGTTATGTATCTTGTATTTTCCCCTTTATACTGATCCCCGCCTATATACAAGGTGATGTCTATAAATATGTCATGTTCTAAGTCATCTGTGACATCACAATAATAAGTATTATAAATATCTTTGCTTCGCAGGTTATCAATTTTCTTGGGTACATTTTTAAGCGTAAATACCTCTCGGATACTTCTTCCTTCCTCATCTGATATTTGAATTTCTAAAATCGTCCCATCTAACTGGTCAGGAAAATTTATGTAAAAATCCTGAGAATATTCGCCACTGGAATACATTCTCAAATAAATATCCTTTGTATAAGTATCTTTCCCAACTTTAATTGTGATCTTGCATGGATGCTCCTGCCACCAGTTTTCCCGTTCGTCTTTCCATGTTATCACCCCTTCAAACCGCTTTAGTGTACTGATGCTCTTATCAGACTGTGTAATGGACAGAAATTCAAAATCATCTTTCTGATTATCTGCATCCGTTGTACTTTTGTTTGTCTTTTCCCTATTTTCTTCTTTCCATGTCTGGTCAACTGATTCTGTATTCTCTTCCGACTGATCATTTACTTCTGTTACATTATTTAACTCTGTTATCTCTTCTGACTCTGTTTCACCAATTAACTCTGTTTCATTATTTATCTCCGTTTCAATTACATCTTCTGTCACTGCATGAAATCTACCGTCACTTTCAACTTCTGTAACTGCTTCTTTTGCAGAAACAGGCATGGAATAAATCAGGCATATAAAAATCAATACCATCTGTGCAGCTGTTTTGAAACCTTTTTTCTTTTTCATTCTTTTTCTCCCATTCTCCCTAAAATTATTATATGATCTTCCTAAAACGGACTCCCTCTGCATGGAAATTTTCTCCAAGCTGTTTTTTATCTAATATTTCATATCCATTTTTCCTGTAAAATTCACATGCAGGTTTATTCTTTGAAAATGCCCATATAATGATTTCAGAAAATCCCTTTTCTCTCGCCAGATTCTCACCAAACTTCAATAATTTGCTTCCGATTTTCTGTCCCTGTTTTTCAACGTCCACATATATTCTCCACAACTCAAATGCATCTGTTTTATCCCCGTCACAGCACTTTCCGCAGGTAAGAATCCCCTGTACCTGTCCATCATCATACACAAAGTTTTCCAAAGATCCGCTTTCCACCTCGCTTCGGATGGCATCTGCACGCTTTTGGCACCATACTGTGGAAAACTGTACCTCATCTACATATCCCCAATAAGTTGCTTTCCAACACTGATTGACAATGGATGCCGCTCTTTCTGTGTCTGCTTTGGTTAGTACTCTTATTTTCTTTGTATCTCCTGTCACTTTATCAGCTCCTCCACCTTTTTCTTATCGATTGCGGTCAGTTCTACCCAGGCAGGTCGAAATCCACTTCTTATTGCATTGCGGACGGAGCCGATGTTGGACCACGCCGCACAATAAAATGGTACCTTACCAAGTTCTAATACCTCCATAGCCAGCCTGCTGGTCAGAGCCGAGGCAACGCCTCCTTTTCGATACTCCGGCAACACATCAATGCCGATTTGCCACATGGTATCGCAGTCTGCAGAACACCCCGCCATGCCGATCATTTTTCCTTTGTCAAAAGCCGCAGCAGCCAGCACATCCAGATGTTTTCTTTTCTCGCATAGGGCATTACTCCATTGTTCGGTATAGAGTTCAGCAAAATCTTTTAGTTCCAAAATCCGGATTTCATATTCACAGGGTAAGGGCGTAACCTGGGTTACGTCCGGTAAGAAGTATTCCGCCATAAAGCATATGGACTTATCATATTTGTCAAATTCTTTTGACAGCACATGCATATCCGGCGTTTCAAAGCAGTGCTCCACCGGGAAACGATTTATGTAACCGCCTATAAAATCCTTCACTCTGGGATCCACTGAAGCCACAATATTGTTCCCGTAAGAAACCAGATTGCAGAAAAAAGGCAGCTCCAGATAACGCCTTGCCTGGTCACTTGCCTTTGAAATAACAACTTTATTTTCCCTTTGCTTAAAATCCTCCGCGCTGCAATTCAGGTCCAATGCCGATTGCTGCATAGCAATCTCCATAATTTCTTTGTTTGTCATAATTACTTTGTTTGTCATAACTCCTCCCTTTCCGCACTATAGGTTCGTCTAATCGAAAGTTTATACTACTATCAAGTTTTTTGTTTAGCTCTTAGAATGTATACTTTCATTTTAATGCATCCGAAACACTATGTCTATTCATGAATGCTTTTTTTTATATTTTTTTCATGCTTAGGAAGAACGGTTTTTCACCCATTCACCAACCTCCACAATCCAACTTCCCCCATCTTCCAGTCCACATTATAAATTCTCCAAAAAACAATTTGACGTACAGACTGTACGTATGTTAATATAAGTCAAAGACTAAAAAGGAGGTAATACATATGAAGCACAAAGAGCATTACAACGACGAATATGTACTGGAACTTTCTTCTGCACTGTCCTCTGTAATGCCCCACTTCAACTCGCAGAACTTTTGCAGTGACATAATCGGACATCTTGACGACAAAGAATTATACGCCAGATTTGACTGTATTGCAGATGCCATGGAAAAAAGCATGGGTAATGATTATGTAGAAAATATTCAGGCTTTTTATGAACTGCTGGGCCCCGAATTGTCTAAGCCGGAAGGAATGTTTAACTTTGGATGGTGGCTTTGGCCTATTGGCAGATATGTGGAACGAAACGGAAATAAAAACTGGAAGGTATCAATGGATTTCCTGAAAGAATTGACAAAACGGTTCACTGGTGAGTTTGCTATCCGTCCTTTGCTAAAAGAGCATCCCAGGGAAGTAATGGACGAGCTGATCATATGGACACATGATGATAACGTCCACGTGCGAAGGCTTGCCAGTGAGGGAGTTCGAATTCGTTTACCCTGGGGCATAAAACTGCATGCCGCGTTGGATGAGTTTGAACGGTATACTGAAATTCTTACTAATTTAAAAGACGACCCGGAAAAGTTTGTGCAAAAAAGTGTTGGCAATAATCTGAATGACTTATACCGGGAAGCTCCACAGAAGGCGGAACATATCATTGCACAGTGGCGAAAAACACCTTCCGGCAAAGCACAGGAATGGATTATCAAACATGGAATGAGAAATAAAAAATAAGAAGGAGAAATAAAAAATGATCAAAAGTATATATCCCGTTTTAATGACCGAAAAGCTGGAAGAAAGCTGTCTGTTTTATAAAAATTATTTTGGTTTTACAGAAGCCTTTACGAGTGACTGGTATGTCAGTCTGTCACACCCGGATGGTCATGAATTAGCCTTTATTGAAGCGGGGCACGACACCATACCGGAATCCGGCAGAGCGATTATTCAGGGGATGATCTTAAATATAGAAGTGGAAAATGCTGCACAGATGTATGCAGAGATAACAAAAAAGGCGGAAGGAATAGTCATAATGCCTTTACGGGACGAAGCTTATGGACAGCGGCATTTCATTATGCAGGATCCCAATAATATCATTGTTGATATTATCGAAGCCATTCCCCCAAGCAAGGAATTTCAAGAAAACTACAATGTCGGAGAGATACCGTCATGAAAAGAGAGGAAGCCAAACAAAAGACAACATCTGCCTTATTGAAAATTGCCAGAAAGCATTTCACACAGCATGGATACTTCGATGTATCCCTGGAGAAAATTGCAGAAGAAGCCGACGTAACAAGGGGTGCGGTATATCACCATTTTAAAAATAAACAGGGACTTTTCCTGGCAGTGCTGGAGACTGTTCAAAAAGATATTGCAAGACATATCGAAAAGGAAGCATCAAAAAGTGATGACCGGTGGGATCAGCTTATATTGGGTTGTCTGGGCTTTGTAAAAGGTGCAAATGCCAAAAACTGCCGGCGCATCCTGCTGGTGGACGCCCCAGTTGTGATCGGCTGGGACGCCTGGAGAAAAGCAGACCGGGAAAACTCCATGCATGTATTACAGGAACATATAGACGAGTTAAAACAACTCGGTTACCTGGCGGATGATGTTGATACTAAATTAATGACCTATACTATTTCAGGAGCACTAAATGAACTGGCACTAAATTACCCGAAACAGGATCTGGGGGAAATCAATAAAAAAATTGGGGTTACTATTGAATATATGGTTGGTGGTTTTCGCAAAAAATAAATTTCACTATAGCAAAACTTCACGAACAGCATCCCGGCACATATCCACCGCTTTATCAATCTCCTCTTCCTTAATAATCAGCGGTGGATTAAAATAAATTACATTTCCAAGCGGCCGTAAAATCAAGCCCTTATTCAATGCTTTTTTATAAATCTGATAACCCATGCGCAGCTCAGAGGGATAATCTGCCTTTGTCTTCTTATCCGGTGTCAGCTCGCAGGCATTAATTAATCCCAGATGCCTTATTTCTCCCATATTGGGGTGATCCAAAAATGCTTCCTCTAATTTCTCATTTAAATAAACTGCCATTTTTGCAGCATGTTCCAGTATATGGTCTTCCCGCAGTATTTTCTGTACCGCAAGTGCAGCCGAACATCCCAGTGGATTACCACTGTATGTATGACTGTGCATAAAAGCTTTTCCTTCACTGTAATCCGCATAAAATGCATCATAGATCTGATCCGTTGTTACGGTAATCGCCATTGGCATATAGCCTCCGGTAAGCCCTTTGGAAATGCACATAATATCAGGACTTACTCCTGCGTGGTCAAAGGCAAACATCCTGCCGGTACGTCCAAATCCTGTCGCGATTTCATCGGCGATTAACAGTACCTGATATTTGTTGCAGAGAGCCCGCAGTTTCTTTAAATACACTGCCGGATAGATACGCATACCTGCGCTTCCCTGAAGTAATGGTTCAACGATCATTGCACAGGTATCGTCTGCAAATTTCTCAAATGCCTCTTGGGCATGGCAGATACATTCTCCATCACAGTGATCCCTGGATTTGCCAAATGGACACCGGTAACAGTCCGGCGCCTGGATCCTTATGGTATCTATCAGCATGGGCTGATAAATCTTTGCGTAGAGATCCATACTTCCTACGGACAAAGCACCGATGGTTTCTCCATGGTACCCATCGCTCAGGCACATGAATCTTGTCTTTTTGGGATGTCCCGTCTGATACTGATATTGGAATGCCATCTTCAAAGCACACTCTACTGCTGCGGAACCATTATCGGAAAAATTAAATTTACAGAGACCTCCCGGCAGAATCCCCGCCAGTTCTTCACATAACTGAATTGCAGGTTCATGGGTAAAATTTGCAAATATCACGTGTTCCAGCTGATCCAGCTGTTGCTTGATCCCTTCATTAATTTTGGGATTGCAATGTCCCAGCAGATTGCACCACCAGGAACTTACAATGTCCAGATAGGATTTCCCATCTTTGTCATATAAATATACGCCTTTACCATGGTCTATGACAATCGGCTTTAGTTCTTCATAATCTTTCATCTGGGAACATGGATGCCAGATATACTTCAGGTCTTTCTCTGTTAAATTCATGTTTCTTCCTCCGTTACTCATATAATTGGATCAGCTTCTCTAGTGGGATGTCCAGATTCTCTGCTCCATCAGCCACACAGCCTATTACCGGTACGCCGCATCTGTGTTCAATCATTCTCTTATTGTCTTCTTCCATAGGATCTCCAGGATGGCAATGATTGCATATAATTCCTTTTACCGGCATTCCTTTTTGTTTCATATATTCGATTGTCAGTACTGCCGCATTAATTGTCCCAAGTCCGGCATCTGCAATGAGAACAGAGCTTAAGCCCAGCATTTTAATGATATCCTCCAGCCAGATTTCCTTTTCATCAAAACAGACCGGGCAGAGGATGCCTCCGCTTCCTTCCATGGTAATATAATCATATTCCTGGCAAAGTTCTTGATATTTTTCTGTTATAACTCCCAGATTCACCGGATTCCCTTCCATTCTGGAAGCAAGATGAGGAGAAACCGCATTCTCATAGACATAGGGAATCATATCAGTCAGTTCCATGTCAATGCCGGAAATCTTCTTCACAAAATATGCATCTCCCGGTATCAGACCCGTTTCTGTCCTTACATTTCCACTTGCCGCCGCTTTAAAATAAGCCGCTTTTTTTCCAGCTTCCCGAAGCTTTTTTACAATGAGCGCCGTAATATAAGTTTTCCCCACATCGGTGCCCGTTCCCACTATAAATATACTTTTACCCATGATACAGCACCGCCTTATACCCTAATTTTTCCAACAATTCCATATCCTTTCTGATACTGATTCCGGAAGTAGTAAGCATGTCTCCCGAAATTGCCGCATTTGCACCGGAGGAAAAGCACCGCTCACCTTTATCCGGCAGAAGCCCTCTTCCACCCGCCAGCCGTATGGATGCATCCGGTATCAGAAAGCGGAAAACAGCAACTATTCTGCACATCTCATCATTGGATAATATTTCATTTTCCTCAAATGGCGTCCCGGGTATAGGATTTAAGAGATTCACCGGAATGGACTTTACCCCCAGTTCACGCAGCGTCAGCACCATGTCAATGCGGTCCTCCATGGTCTCGCCCAGCCCCATTATTCCCCCGCTGCAGATACTTAGTCCGGCTCTTTTTGCAGCCAGTAATGCCTCTATTTTTTCGTCATAAGTATGGGTTGTGCAAATTTCCTTAAAATAGCGCCTGGAAGATTCCAGATTGTTATGTACCCTGGTGGCACCTGCCTCCCGGATTTTACGGTACTGAGCCTCATTTAATAGCCCAAAGGAGACACAGACAGCGATATCTGCCGCTTTTTTGACCTGTCTGATACTTTCACAGACCTGGTCTGTTTCCTCATCACTGAGCCTTTTACCGGATGTTACAATGGAATAACGGAGTACACCGCGCTCCTCGTTATATACCGCCTGACTGACAATCTCCTCCGATGACAACAGGGGATAAGTTTCTATTTTGGCTGGATAAAACGCGGACTGGGCACAATATTTGCAGTCTTCCGAACACCTGCCGCTTTTTCCGTTAATGATGGTACAAATATCGAATGCATTGTCACAGAATTTCTTCCTGATTTCATCCGCTGCACTGCAAAGTTCCTCCAGCGGCGCTTTTGCCAGGAACATCGCCTCATCCTTTTGGATGGTTTCTAAATTCCATACTTTTTCCTTTAAATCTTCTACATGGTACAATACTGTTCCTCCTCTTTCATGAAAGATGGCTGATGACCGGTTTTAATCTCTTTGCAATCAACGCCGCCAGAAAACACAGACAAATATCTCCCGGAACCGCCAAAATAAAACAATATAAGATTAAGGGCCACAGACCGATTGGCGTATCAATGACAAAATTGCTGATGAAATAGTAATACACCATTCCCACGCCGTATACAATTGCAAGTCCTGTAAAGTTGGCAGCAAGTATCCTGCCCATATGTAAGCTTCCTGCCTTTCCCGCCATATATCCCGTTACATAACTGGCTGCCGCAAATCCGATTATATATCCAAAGCTCGGTTTAAAAATGTAGCCAAAGCCGCCGCCTTCCGAAAATATGGGCAGTCCCGCAAGGCCTAAAACCATATATACCACCACACTGAGCGCTCCTAATTTTCCACCCAGTAAAAGTCCCGCCAGCATGGTAAATAAAAATTGCAGTGTAAACGGAACAACCGGAACGGGAATCTTTATAAATGCGCCAGCTGCAATCAGTGCCGTAAAGAGTGCACACATTACCATATCACTTGTCTTGATTTTTCTTTTCAATTTTTCACCTCCCATTCATAAAATCTGTTCTCACTTAAAGCTCTTACACAAAAACTTCTACACCAGTTAATATATAATAGCCAAACCCCATTGTCAACTATTTTATATTTTTGGTTAACAATTCACAAAAAATGAAACCGCTGCCTATTTCTCAGCGGTTTCATACTTCATTCATTATCTGCAATAAAATTTATACAGCTGCCTCTTCCAGAAATGCCTTCGCCTGCGGAAAGTCTTCCACTTTCATCAATCACAAAATTACTGCCGGGATTTTCTCTTAATAAATTCAGTGCGAATGTAGTTGGATTTCTGTAATCATCATAACAACAAAACTTTTTCCATTTTAAAAATACGATGTGTTCCTTCTCAAGATACCTTACATTGCTAAATTCGGAATCAAATTCATTTGCCATAATCTTCACCCCTGCTTCCTTTCCTGTTATAAACAGCTTCATTATAACATTTTGCAATACTGTTTACCATCTTAAAAATCCCAGTTGAAATATCTTCTATGAAAAATTTTCTTTATGCTGTCAGTCCTCTTCCACCCACATCTCCACGGCGGAAGGATACTGCTTTCCATAATAAACGGTATTCTGAGCAACTCTTGTTTTTTCACTGTTAAAACAGCCGGTGGTATTGCTGTTTGGGAAAATAAAGTTCTTTGCACTGGATGTAATCGTCAGGCGGATTCGGTGACCGGCCTGAAATGTGTTAGATATCTTTGTAGTTCTGATCCTGATGGGATACACCGTTTTCGGCTCCATAAAAACAGGCTGTTCGAAACCCTCCCGGTATCTGGCACACAGCATACCGTCAGCCAGTTTAACAGAACGTCCGTCTTCCCTAACATCCGTAATGCGGACAATAAAGTCCGTATCTGGGGCATCGGAAGAGATATATAGTTTTACCACCATATCCCCGGTAATGGTGACAGCCTTTTTTAACACCGGAGTACTGTAAACTAACACATCATTTCGTTTTTCTACCTCTGTGTAATCTTCCGGAACTTCCAGTTCATTTTCTGACATGTCTATCAGATGAGGCGCCGGATTATCCGGATCGTAGCAATAAGTATCACTGCCATCAGCAGGCGGAGAATCCGTAAGTGAACCATTTGTATCACCGTCTGATCTGCTGCCTGGCAGTATATGTTCTGGATGACACGCTGATTCATCCGGCACCACACTTGCTGCATTACACGATATTTTGCCTGACAGCGCATCATCTTCCCGGCACGCCCCGGATAAATACAGCACTTTCTTCTCTGCCTGCTCCACAGGCCAATTCTCCGCCTGCTTCCACTTATTCTCACCCAGAGTATAATACTCAACCGGTGATGCCGCATCAATCCCGTTCTCCCTGCCTTTTAGGAAATGGTCAATCCACTTGAAGAACATCAGGTCGATGTCAAAACGTATGGCTTCCATTCCCATATGAATTCCATGAATATCATAATTTGCATTTCCGCTGTGCATCCAGGGTCCAAGAATCACCTTTCGCATGCCCGGGGGATAATCCTTTGTAAGCTCCAGTGCCTGGGTGGTTCCCATTCCGTTATCATCAAACCACCCGGACATAATCAGTGCAGGCACGATACGGTGTTTTGGATTCCTTGCCTGCCAGTCTGAACGCTTCCACAGTTCGTCATTATCAGAATGCTTCAGCCATTTCTGCAAGAATGGAATATCATGCCCCAGTGCCACAGGGGCTATCCGGGACAACGGACGTATGCTCAGAACCTCTTCCCAATCATCCCTTACCATAAGTGCAGGGTCCATTTTTTTCTTAGACATGGCAAACGACCACGCCAGCATTCCAGACGTGAAGCAGCCGCCTCTTCTGGGCACATCCACAAACGCACTTCCAGCGCATACAATACTTAAGATGGCACATAGATACGGATTTTGACTGGCTGCCGCCGCCCATTGCACATAACCCAGATAGGAGCCGCCTACCATACCGATTTTCTGGTTACAAAATGGCTGGGCAGCTATCCAGTTCAGCGTATCATCCCCATCCTCCACCTCATAATAATTTGGCAGAAATTCCCCGCCGCTTAAGTTCCGGCCCCGGACATCCTGGATTACAACCGCATATCCCCGCTGTACATAGCGGAAATAATTCTCTGCTCCGGCTTCTTTTTCATATGGGGTACGCACCAGCATGGTTGGAAATGGTCCTTCCTCATTCCCCGGAAGGTAGACATCCGTTGACAGTGTAATTCCGTCCCTGGTGACAACATCATACATTCCGGCATACCTGACCGGGCAGGGTTTGCAAAAATCACCGTCATAATCCAGCCAGTCTTTCAGGATGGTTTCTTTTTCATACCCATCCTGTACCAGAACCCAGGCACATTCCCGGTTCGGGCAGATCACTCCTGTCAGAGCGGAGTCCGATACCAGGAAATTCTGTGGGTACTTGATTCCTCTCTGCCCCCAGATGCCATCCTTTCTCTTTGTATAGCGTTCAGAAAAGGGAGTCGTCACTTCGGGCATATTACAACCGGTGAATATTTTTTCATAAGTTTCTCTGCGCTTTAAAAACCGCATAATATCCAGCCTGCTCAATTGTTTGTATTTCTCATTTACTGCCTCGTCAAATACCGCCGTTTCTGTCAGCTTTCCGCTGGCAAAATCCAATGTTCTGCAAGAAAAACAGTCCCCTTCCTGCCAGAAGATTCCGTACAGTATGCCCGAGGTATACAGCTTCCATTGAACCATATTTCTGCCTCCCTTTAAGCTCCGATCAGCATCTTAATCAGATATGCAACACTAATTCCCACGTAGTTTCCGCAGACTCCGCCAATGACACCCATAATCAATCCGATTCCAACCAGAGAGTTCCAGCCGCCGCCGGAAGCTACCAGCGCAGCCGTAGGACCGTCAGCAATGGCTCCGGTTATTGACAGAACCGCATATTCATATTTCACTTTACATAAACGCAATATCAGAAGATGAAGTGCCATTGCCCCAAAGATAACACAGGCACAGAACAGCGTAATTGCCAGTGTGGAGCCAAAAAATGCACGGATGTCCACCATAAATCCGATGGTAGAGAGATACAACATTCCGAACAACAGCCCAAGGCTCATATTTCCTTTCAGCTTCTTAACCATTGGAAGCTGTGCCATGATCAGTGAAATCGTTGTATTTAAAAGAATTTTGCCTGCACTCATAAATGACTCGGGAAAGAGTTTGGCTGATATGACCCCGGCAACTGTGGAAATGGTAATGGCAAGTGCCAGCAGATAAGCAATATCCCGGATACTCCAGGTATCGGACCCCATCAGACTGCCGGAACCGTCACTTACCTGGCGTTCTTCTTCGGTGTAATGATATGGCCATACTCTTTCAATCCATTTCATTTTCCGCAGAATCGCCGGCATTGCAAATAAAAGAATCAGTACCGGGATTCCGATTACATAATCAGCCGCATTTGCAGAGGCAATGGTTTCCTGTGCCGTATTAAGTCCTACTGCAATTGCCGTCAGGTTTGCACTTCCGCCTGTGTAGGTACCTACGAACATGCCAGCTACTTTCCAGCCTTCCGGAATGATTGTTCCAAATATGACTCCAAATATCACACTGATGATACTCACGCTGAAAACAGCGCAGATAATCGCAATCCATGGCTGTCTGGAGAGCTTTTTTAAGCCTTGGAAATCCACATTCAGCAGATACAGGGATACCGAAATGGGGATACAGTAGGTCCCAAGCGTACCATATAATTCATGGCTTCCCGGCACAATTTTTAAGTTGGATAATATAATTCCGATCACGATAACAGTCAGTACCGGACCGATACTTTTCAGAGCGGAATATTTTTGCAGCCACATACTAAACGCAATCATGATAAATACTACCGCCAATAAGCTCTCCGTAGAATTAAAAATAGGTAATGTCATTAAGATCTCTTCCTCCTTAGAACGTGTTTTTTAGAAATTAATATCTAATCCGAATCCCGGCTTGTCAGAAAGAGTAAAAATATCTCCCTCCCTTGTAAACCCGCCGGTCAAGCCTGTTGATTCATCTTTATAGTACAGGAAGCTGTCGCAGTCCGCTTCGGTTATATTCTGTTTGGATGCAACGAGGCTCAGTCCTGCCGTGATGGCTAGTTTTGTTTCCAGCATACAGCCAACCATACAGTTCACCCCATTAGCCATTGCAATGGCATTGATCTGCTCTGCCTGATACAGTCCGCCGCATTTCATCAGCTTAATATTCAGGGTATCTGCCGCCCCCAGCCTGCAGGCTTTTGCCGCATCAATCGGGCTGTGAATAGACTCGTCTAACATCACTTTGATTCCTCTGGCTTTCTGGCGTATCCATGCCGCCCCTTCCATATCCCAGTCAACAAGGCACTGTTCCACGGCTTCCACCCCAGCCTTTTCAAAGGCATCCAGCGCTTTTACCGCATCACTCACCGAATAGCCCTGATTGGCATCCACCCGAAGGCGGATATGACTTCCAACCGCTTCCCGGATTTTATGTATATTTTCTATATCCTTTTCCAGGCTGCTTCCAGTCTTAATCTTCAGGATATGATAGCCGTTTTTCTCCACGTAACGCCTTGCCTTTTCAACCATTTTATCAGTTTCATCCATTCCAATGGTGATATCGTTGACTACCTTGTTATCATATCCACCCAGTACTTTATACACAGGCTGTCCCATCACTTTGCCCCTTATATCATAAAGTGCCAGATCGATTGCACATTTTGCAGATGTATTTCCTGCTATTGCACCATTCATAAGGGCATGTATCCGCTCAATATTAAGAGGATCTTCTCCAATCAGTCCCTGGCGGAACATCTGAAGTGCCGCTAGAACTCCTTCAATGGTTTCCCCGGTTACAAATGCCAGAGGCGCCGCTTCACCATATCCCGCAATCCCTTCATCCGTTATGATTTTGATCAGTACATTTTCCGAATAATCAATGACGGCAAACGCTACCCGGAAAGGCTCGCTTAACTGAATCCGGATTTTTTCCAACTTCACATCAACAATTTTCATGTTTCATTCTCCTTTTTATAAATACTAAAATTTTTAAGTATAATTTAAATTAATATTACTATTTATAAAAATATATGTCAATTGTTTTCTTGATTTTTAGTATTACTTAAAATGATTCCCTTTTATTTTTAGATATGCTATAATCAGTTCAGACAAAATGAAACACAGAAAGAACAATCAGGAGGATGCTATGCTTGGCGATAAACTCAAACAATACCGTAAAAAAGCAAATTTAACACTGAAAAATATGGCGGAAGAAACCGGACTTTCCATTGGATACATTTCCCAGGTGGAAAACGGGCAGGTTGAACCCTCCCTCTCATCCCTTCGAAAACTCGCCAAATCTCTGGATGTACCCCTTTATCTGTTGCTGGACTACGAAGAAGATGAAGCTCTTACGATTCGGGAAGACCGGCAGATTCGAATGCACAACCACCAGGAATCCGTTACTTATAACTTCCTAAGCCCCCTCCCTTCCCATAAATTTCTGCCCCAGAGCCTGATGATCCGGTTTACTATTGAGCCCCACACTCAGGATTCTGAACTTCCCGTTGTTCACCATTCCGAAGAAATCGTAACTGTATTGTCGGGAACCTTAACCCTTCTTGTGGGCAGCGAAGAAATTGTATTAAAAAAAGGGGATTCTTCGTTAATTAAAGAAGATATCCCGCATTTGTTCAAGAACGATCATGATACGATGGTGGAAGGAATTTCAAGCCTGACTCCTCCTGTATGGGGAAATATGGCTTTGAATTAGACACAAACTCAGTAATTGTATATGTAGAAACAAATTATAAATTACAAAAGACAGGAGCGCAATTGCCCCTGTCTGATCCCTTTACGCCTAATCTGCGATTTTAATAACAGCTTTTACCACATCAGCCTTATTATTAACGCTGTAGTCCATTGCTTTCTGTGCTTCCTCAAGACTGAATATATCGGTAACAATCCCCTTCAGATTTACCTTTCCCGAAGCGACTGCCTCAATTGCCATTGGGTAAATATGGCGGTAGCGGAACACTGTTTTAAACGTCAGCTCTTTGTCTAAAGCCAGACTCATAGGCAGCGTCATTTCCCCGCTCTTGCTATAGCCCACCAGTACGATTGTAGATCCCTTTTTCGTCATATGTATAGTCTGTACGGTTGTGATCTGTGTTCCTGCTGTTTCAATCGCAAGGTCGCATCCCTTATTCTCCGTCAGACGCATCACTTCCTGAACCGCATCTTTTTCGGCACCGTTGATCACGCCGTCTGCACCTAATTCCAATGCCTTATCCAGTCTCTTCTGCATAATATCCACTACATACACTTTGGATACTCCCATTGCCTTTAACGCCATCATGCTTACCAGACCGATACATCCGGCTCCCATTACAACCGCTGTCTGTCCTGCATGTGCATTTCCCTGCATCGCCGCATGAAATCCCACCGCAAGGGGTTCAATAAGCGCTCCTTCTAACGTACTGACATTGTCCGGAAGTTTAAAGCACAGATCCGCTTCATGCGCCACATATTCCTGGAACACCCCGTCAACCGGCGGAGTTGCAAAGAATACTACATCCGGGCACAAATTATATCTTCCTGTTTTACAAAACTCACAGTGGCCGCATGTCTTACCCGGCTCCAGGGCAACCCGGTCTCCTGCTTTTAAATGTGTTACATTTTTTCCCGCCTCCACAACAACGCCGCCCGGCTCATGCCCCAGCACAAAAGGAGGCTCTACCACATAATCACCGATCGCCCCGGTTTCGTAATAATGCAGGTCGGATCCGCAGATCCCTACATAATCCAATTTTACCAAAACTTCATTGTCTTTTACCTTAGGAATTTCACGTTCTTCAAATCCCATTTTGCCAATTCCATTCATAACTGCTACTTTCATTTTTCCATCCATAATTCTTCTCCTTTTATTCTATGTATGCTTCTTTTATTAAATGTTTTATTAAAGTAATTATATTATTGTTCTATTTTAAGAAAAAGTCAATCCCTAAATTCATTTTCGTTGATTCTCCTAAATTAATTTCCAATATTTATGTAATTTGTATAAGGATAGAACCCTTCAAACAACGTCATTAAATAGTTGTCCTCTGTGGATAACTTAATTTTCACCCTCTTTTTGTCGTAATAATGGATATATCAAAACCGCCTGTGCAGCATAAAACTACACAGGCGGTTCTGTACATATTAGTACATAGAAAGTATCTTTTTCGCCTTTTCCTTTAGCATATTTCTTGCTTCAATAGGCGCAATTATTTTTACATGCTCACCAAAGGAAAGCAGATAGCGGAAAGTACAATCGCTTAACTGGTATCTAAAAGTTACTTCCAGTGTGCCATCCTCTAATTTCTTTATGTACTTCTCTTGAAATTCGTCATAGACTTTATATGCTATTTTTTCTGAAAAGTGTAATATGAATATGGGCGTATTATATTCTTCCCGGTAGATAGGCGTAATAGAAAAATTCTCTGGTATTTGGCGGTTGAACAACTGGTTTGTTATTTGAATATCTCTAATACGGGACATTTTATAGGTTCGAATATCATTTTTATTATGTGAATAGGCAATAAGGTACCACGCGTGTGATTTGAAAACCAATTTCATCGGCTCGACGGTTTGGTTGGTTATCGTCAACTCTGCATTAAAGTAAGTAAATGTAATCACATACTTATTGATTATCGCACGCTCTAAAGCCGTAATATTATTCCGTTCCTTTTTGGGACTACCCCAATATGAAAAATCAATCTCTAACCACTCCGATTGCAAATTGTGGCTAAACAATCCGGCAACCTTGTTTAAAGATTTATCGGCGTCAGGGTAATTGGCTGATTTAAGAATTTGCAGCGCCTGAATAATATTTCTTTGCTCTGCTTGCGTAAAGTAAGACTTATCCAACGAAAAGCCTTGCATGAAAGACAAACCTCCGCCATATCCTTTTTGTGATGTGATTGGTATATTTGCAATGGAAAGTATATTGATATCCCTGCATATTGTGCGAGTTGAAACACCAAGTTCCTCCCCCAATTGTTTCGCTGTTAGGTTCTTATGGCTTAACAGCAGAAATACGATTTGAATTAGTCTGTCTATCTGCATATCATCACTCTGTTATTCTGTTTTTTACGGCAAGCTGTTTCTACGCCACATTTTCGTATTTTAAATGCTAACTCCATGAAAACAAATCCTCTCCCAAATATTTGTCATGTGGCACTACTAAGCATTTTTCAATAGACTTCCAATAGCTTTCGTAAAGATTTTTTTGTGCAGCTCCATAGCTTTCTTTCGTATCAAACTCCCAATAGAGCATGTACTTAACGCTTTTTACAATGCGAGTGATTTTAGGCGGTGGTAATCCTTCTTTGATTTGCTCAATGTCTATGTGGTACTCTCTTTTGACAAATCGAAGTAAAAGTAGTCCTTTTTGCTTTTCTAAAAAACTCTTAACTTCAAGCATTAGTGCCTCAAACTCATCAACCTTTTGCGGCTTGACTTGATAAATACATATTTCGGTAAATGGCATATTCAAATCCTCCTTCGTTTAGCGCGTGTTTGCAAATGGCGGAAGTAAATTTTCAAACACGCTTTCGTCCAATTCTAACATTAGGAATACGACATCAGCATGTCGCATTCCTAATATTTGTTTTTCTTTACTGCAGATTATCAAAAAAAGCATCTGCAAAACCCATGGTAACACCGTAAGCAGATGCTTCCAGTTTGTATCTTCCCGTTCTGATATAGGATGTATCTATATCGAAATTATTGTATTTCAATACCCTTTTATTCAGATCCATGCGGAACTCTTCCAGATAACCGCCCACATAACCGCCCAGTATAATATTGCAGTCAAATGCCATGCGCAGATTGGTAATCGTTACAGCCAGATACTCCAGATATTCATCCCAGACCCGGAGACATTCCTCATCATTTTTTCTCAGCCTGTCAAAAAACAGTTCCAGACTTCCACCGGCATGTTTCATCAGGACTTTTGCAGCGCAATAGGCATCCACGCAGCCTTTTTTGCCGCAATAGCAGGTTTTACCGTCTTTTTCTATTACCATATGCCCAAACTCTGCACTTTTAAAATTTTCCCCCATATAAAGTCGGTCATGCAAGAAAATTGCTCCGCCCACTGTATTGCTCAACGACAGATATATGGTATTCTCGGTCTCGCTGCCAAGTTCCGCATATGCGGCACTGTTTGCATCGTTCTCCAGCGCAAAGTCAAAGTCAATAAACTCATCTAAGCTTTTAAAACTCACATTGCTCACGCCCAGTGTATGGGAACGGATCAGGACTTTCTGCTCCCGGTCTACGATACCGGGCAGAGAAATGCCAATACCCAGGATCTTTTCATTCCTGACTTTTACTTTTGAGATAAAATCCCGAATCAAATCGCCCAGTGTTTCATAATAAGCAAAATCCGGGGCAAACGTCTTTCTGGTACGTTCAATCTCCAGAAGTTCTTTTTTCATATTAACCAGCACTATGGTAATATGGTGGTTGGTGATATCAATCCCTATCACATATCCGATATCCGGAGCAATAGAAATCGCCTTTGCCTTACGCCCGCCGGTAGACTCATAGACCCCGTTTTCCACAGCAATCCCCTCCGCAACCAGTTCTTTGACATTTTGCAGTGTCGTTGGCATGCTCAATCCCAGGACATTTGCAATCTCAGCTTTGGATGTAACCCCTTTGGATGAAATAAATTTGGCAATCCGAATTTTATTATTTCTTTTCGTTTCTGCTATTTTCACATTTTTTCCCATATTATTTATAACGGCCCTTCTTTATTTTCTCTGAGATATCACGGAGTTCTTCCTTAGACAGCTGATCCAGGTTTTCCAGTTTTTCCAAAAACACACCGGCTGTTTCATCCATTTTGTTCTGTATAAATTCCAGGTAATAGCTCACCACAACCCCTGGAATAAGGGCAACGATCAGAATGCCGTAAAGTCCCAATACCACGGTACAGATTCGTCCCACAGCCGTAACTGCATAATAATCCCCGAATCCAATAGTAGTAATGACACTGAATGCATACCATAAAGCATCTCCATATGTCTTTACCTCAGGCTCTGCCGCCAGAAATACAAAAGAGATTCCCAGGATAAACAGCAAAAATCCAATTAACATCTTATCAACATTTGTTATCTTTAAAATTTTCCACAGTCTTTTTAATTTTTTCATTTCATATTCCTTTATCTGTCCGATTCCAGACTCGAGCGTGTTTGAAAATTCATTCCCGTCAATTTTCTCCACTCCCATCAAATACCAGCATAAAAACACTGCCATTTATGGTACAGTATAGTTAGGAGGTGTTCATTATGAAGAAAAAGAAAATCCTAATTACATTGGTATGCCTTGCTTCCCTTTGGGCTTTTGCTCTCTTTAAAGGTCCGGAATACAAAGTAGTAAATGCATTTAATACCGAAGCTAACCGTACCAATACCTGCGTATTGAACATTATTGTAACAAACACCTGGTCATCTGCCCAGTTAAAAGAAATTGCGGTGGAAACCTACAAAGAATACCAGCATGAGAATCCTGACTCTGATACCGATTCCTTTACGGTAAAATTCTATCACAACCAGCATGATCTTGAAAACGGACAAAACTTTGACGAAATCACTTTTGACCAGAGTCTTTTATAAATTTAATGCACATCAACCGCAAAGTGAGGCATACATGCCTTACACTTTGTAAAGGCGCTGCCCCTAAAATATAAAGCGTAATGAAATTAAACCACGCTGTCTATTTTCGGGGCAGACTCTCCAATACGTAAGTTAGCTGGCAGACTCCAAGTCAAGTACACCACGTGATCCTGCACGTTCCAGCCTTATAATGTTTTTACAAATTCCCTGGCTGTATCTAACCGTTCCCGAAACTCTCCATAAAAATCACTGCCCGATTCATAGGGCATTAAATAAAAATATTTCAAAATGTACATCCCAATCTCTTTCATCAGATGCTCATTTTGCTCACTTTCCAGCATCTTCTGCATATCTTTTAAAAAATAATGCCATTCTACAATAAATTGATCATAGTTTTTTGCGTCCGGTGTATCAATCCATTTTCGAACCTTTACCTTCGATCTGTTATCCTTTTTGCACTCATGAATCTGCAAAAAGTATTGAAAGGAATTGTTCTCATAGAATCTTCCAAGTGGGAAAATTCTGCATATACCCGGACGGAATTTATGGATACTGCATCTTCCTTCTTTATTTAAGAAAGCACAACGCTCCGAACCTTCTGCCATTTTCAGGTTTGGCAGGATCATGCTGTCTACGATATTCAATGTAACTTTCTCCTTCAGAAGTTCTTCAAAAGAGCAATTCAAATTTGTAGTTAAACGGAATATATCCAGCGGATCCAGAATTATGGAATCCCCCATTCCCTGACAGCAGGCGGAACAACCGTTACACTCCTGGCAGTCTGCTTTTACCATATCATTTAATCCATATAATTTTCCATCGGATATTTCCTGCAGATTTACTTCTCTAATCATTTTATTTTCCTCATATTACTTTTTATTTTAATAAACATTATTATATGGTATCAGGTAT
>OKVW01000143.1_pt1 | contig 49058 bp, 58 predicted proteins | sample 1606991 | NCBI WGS metagenome assembly OKVW01 (sample SAMN03281021, study PRJEB24777) | human gut metagenome | isolation source: fecal sample PR177 from 1 month old male Malay infant, vaginal delivered... | reverse complement strand
CGCTTCGGGAAGGTTAGAAAATGCCAGTTCTGCGTTAAGCCTTCCAAACACCTCTCCTGGTCCGCCCCCTTCTCTTTTCGTACACTACCCACTGATACAAAGCGTCTTTTATCAGCGAAACCCAAATTTATGAAGTACTAACTTTAATAATTTTTCCCCTGAACAAAATATCCTTTTTATCAGTTCAATATCAGTTCAATCACCCCGGAAACTTATATGATATTTTTCGAAACAGAATTTTCAAAAGGAGGTAACCATATGGAATTACGAGTACTGCAGTATTTTCTTGCAATTGCAAGGGAACAGAGCATTGTACGTGCAGCTGAATCTTTGCACCTGTCCCAGCCCACACTTTCCACCCAGATTAAAAATATGGAGGAAGAACTGGGCAAACAGCTGCTGATTCGGGGCACGAAAGGATCACGTAAGGTAACATTGACAGAAGAAGGCATGATCTTGCGGAAACGGGCGGAAGAAATTCTGGATTTGGTTCAGAAGACGGAAAGTGAAGTCACCTGTTCCAATAATATCGTTATGGGAGATATTTATATCGGAACCGGGGAGACGGATGGAGTTCGCCTGATAGCGAAAGCGGCAAAAAGCCTGCAGATCTCCTGTCCGGGAATTCACTACCATATTTCCAGCGGCAATTCTACTTTCGTAATGGAACGATTGGATAAGGGGCTTCTGGATTTTGGGATTGTATTCGGACAGGTAGACCTGACAAAATATAATGCACTGAAGATACCGGTAAAGGATGTCTGGGGAGTTTTAATGCAAAAGGATTCATCACTTGCTGCAAAAGAGGCAGTTTCACCGGAAGACTTGTGGGATAAACCGCTCATTATCTCCCAGCAGGAAAATAAAGGCGGTATGTTAACTCAATGGCTGAAGCGCCAGGTTACGGAATTGAACGTTGTTGCTACTTATAATCTTCTTTTTAATGCCTCGCTCCTGGTTGATGAAGGGCTGGGATATGCCATAGGTTTTGATAAAATAATTAATACAACGGGAAACAGCAACCTTTGCTTTCGCCCGCTGATACCCAGGCTGGAGGAGGAAATGAGTATGATTTGGAAAAAGTACCAGTTATTTTCCAAACCAGCTGAAAAATTTATTGGAGAATTCCAGGAATATTTAAGTTCTGATTTTTAATCTGCTTCTTGACACGGAACAATTTAAGCGGTAATATTATACAGTAATTTAATTAGAATCCTAAATATTAGTATTATAATAATTAGGATTCTAATTATCTGTTTTCCCGATAAATTTACAAAAGGAGGAACTGTTTTGGAAATATCTTATCACTATTTACTAATGGCAAACCAGGCTGTCTTACAGAAAAAACTGCTTATGGAACTAACGGATACCGGTCTAACTCTGGGGCAGCCAAAGGTTCTCGATTATTTAAAGGATCACAATGGTGCAAGTCAAAAAGAAATTGCATCGGGCTGCCATATTGAGGCTGCATCTCTGACTTCTGTTTTAAACCGTATGGAAGAAAAAAAGTTAATAGAACGCAGAATGCTAAATGGAAACCGGCGTTCTCTGCACATATTTTTGACAGAAACCGGACAGGAATATCAATCGGCTGTGGATCAATCTTTTCATTTGCTGGAAGATAAGGCATTTCAGGGAATTACCCGGGAAGAGAAAATACAGTTTATGAAAACATTTGTAAAAATTTATGATAATATGGTAAAGGAGTGATCATTTCTGTTATGGAAAAGTGTAAACGTTATCTTATTTTTCTGGCTGGACTCTTTATCAATTCCCTTGGTGTCAGCCTGGTTACAAAAGCCAATCTGGGGACATCACCGATTTCATCCATTCCATATGTTGGGAGCTTGAATTTCTCGCTGACGCTGGGGGAATTCACCATATACTTTAGTATTCTACTTATTATTCTACAGTTTGCCATACTCAGAAAGAATTTTAAGCCAGAACATATGTTACAGGTTCCCATCTCATTTTTATTTGGATATTTTATTGATTTTACTATGCTTCTTCTTAGCTCCATTCAACCACAGTTTTATCTTGCCAAAATCGCTTATCTGCTTTTGGGATGTCTCGTTCTTGGATTTGGCGTATATCTTGAGGTTCTTGCCAATGTCGCCATGCTTCCGGGAGAATCATTTGTCAGGGCAGTAGTTACCACCTGGAATACTGACTTTGGCACAACAAAAATGATCTTTGATGGTTCCATGACGGGGATTGCCACACTTCTGTCACTGCTGTTTGCCCAGCGTCTGGATGGTGTAAGGGAAGGAACTGTCATTGCGGCATTTCTGGTTGGATTTATTGCGCGGCTGCTTGGTAAGCAATTATCCTTTATTAAGCTCCTTCTTTTCCACGATGGAGATGAAAAAAAGAAAGTAAGCCCGGAATATGATTAAATGCCACATTCCGGCTTACTTTCTTTTTGATTTTAGATTGCTGTCAGATATCTAATGCTGCATGGTATCCCCAGTAAACTGCATTGGTTATGGTGGATACCTTCGCTGCATCTTCGATCACGACAACATGAGGTGCCACATCTCGCAGTTCTTCTGCCGTATTGGTTCTGGAACGCTGTCCCAGGGCACAAATTACCGTAGTTCCAGGTACAAATTGTTCTTTTCCCTCCCTGTCCTCACAATATATTCCCTGTTTCGTCACTTTGTTCCCCTTGTATCCGGTATGTACCGTTACATATTTCCCGATCTCTTTCAATAAAAGGGGGCGATGCCTGATATTTGCATCAGGTGGCAGTTCTGCTCTCATTTCAATTAGATGAACCTTTTTTCCTTCCATTCCAAGATGTACAGCGCATTCACATCCTGCCAGGCCGCCGCCAAATACAATCACATCATTGGTAACCCTGGACTTTTCCTGATAATACTGGTTCACAACAATTACATTTTCACCGTCCAGCCCCAGCCAAATCTGTTCGATTCGTTTTATTTATACGGAACTTCTAGCTGAAATGGAATGGCAGGAATCCCGTTTTGATTGTACAGATTCACTTGATAATATTGCTTCCGGGCGAAAGAAATCTGTATGGCTTTCCGGCTTTCTTTTAAAGGTCTGATCAGCAGATTTTCTCCGGATACTTCCGCCTTAAAAGGAATTGCCGCATTATCGCTAAACACTTCCAATGCCGCTATCTCAGTTCCTTCTACGCGCAATCCTCCCTCTGCATATTTAAAAGAGATGCTTATCAAGTCTGCGTCCCTGTGAACACTTTCTATGGCAGGTGCATCACATAAGACAGCCTGCTGATATACATGCCCCAGTGCCAGCAGAGCTAACCGGTGTCCAACTACTTTTTTGTTCTTGGGATGAATATCATACTGTTCGCCTGCGTCTGAGATGGAACATAAATGTACATGATCATCCTGGTTTGCAACTAACTCCTGACAATGGCGCAGCATTGGAAAGCCTTTCCCTTCTGTCCCCATCCAGCCTTCCCATCCCGGCAGCTGTACCACCAGAAAAGGTAATGTATGATCATTCCACAGAATCCGCCAGTCTTCAATCAGCCCCCGCAGCATATTTTCATAGAGATACTGGCATCCCAATGCATCATCGCTCTCGCCCTGATACCAGAGAATACCGCGAATACGGTAAGGTGCAATGGACTTCACCATATGCTCATAGAGACTTCCCGGAAATGCCTGAGGCGGCAGGGCATCCGATACGTCTTCCTGTACATCCAGATGATTGATAAAGTTCTTGATTTCATCCGGAGAAGGGGTGCCGGAAAGTAAAAATTCTGTCATTACATCCGCAAAAGGATTGCCTCTTGCATTCATAGAACGTTTCTTTTGTTCTGCCCGGTAAGTATCCAGGTCAAGGTCTGCCGTCTTGCTTTCAAAATCATCCATCCAGGGTTTTCCTGTCTGTTCCAGTCTTGTTCTGCTCATCCAGGAAGAGGCGCTGGTTCCGCCCCAATTGCATCCAATAATTCCTACGGGTACATCCAGATGCTGCTCCAGCTCTTTTTCAAAATAATAGCCAACGCCGGAAAAATATTCGATATCTGCGGCTGTTGCTTTTCGCCAGAACCCCATTCTGCTATAATCGAAGTCCTTTTCCTGCCCCTCATATGCCACTTCCGGTACGTCATAAAACCGTATTCTGCTGTTACTGCAGATTGGCTTTTCCAAAGCTAAATGCTTTTCGTAACGCATATGAAATTCCATATTGGACTGGCCGCCGGCTATCCAGACTTCACCAACTGCAATATCTGTATATGAAACGGCATCGTTTTCATTGTAAATTCTTAGTTCAATATTTTCTGCTGCTTCCATGGCAGGTAATTCTGCATTCCAATATGCGTTGTCATCTGCATTTACGGTACATTTATTTCCCGCTATTTCTATTGTGATTTGACTGCCTGCATCTGCGGTGCCCCAAATCCAAAATGGCTTACTACGCTGAATCACCATACCTGATTCAAATAGATCTGCTGTGCGAATCATTTTTCCACCTCATTCTTTCTTTGTTTTATAGTATACTTTACAATTTCTCCCTGCTGTAAATCAGATTTCCGCTTTTTCCATCTGCTCTTTCGAACCGTTCATTACATTTTTTCGCGATCCACGCCTGTTTCCCCATAAAGGTAAAGGGGAGATCATCAGCTCTGCCCGAAAGCATGTACCCGTTAATAAGGACAATCCATTTAAGTAATTCATGCTTTTATCCACTGGTATTCCTCCGCGTTATCATATAGGTATCGTCATGATTAATATTATAACTCCATCCTGGAGCAAATTATACTGTGAATTCATCTTTTCTTATATGCAAAAATTTAACGCTGCTTATCTGAAATGAGGTCATACGAAGCATGTATGTGATGAATATCCGGTCTATTCAGGAGCGCCTGCGTTTATATGCCCTCATGGACATGAAATAAGCGATTAAAAGAATGCCTGTACACCATGCCAGTGCTGTCCAGATTTCGCTGCCAACAGGCTGGTTCATCAACAGGGCACGGACGCTGTCTACAATGGCGGTAACAGGCTGGTTTTGGGCAAAAGCACGTACCGGGGCAGGCATGGTTTCCGTTGACAAAAAAGCAGAACTGATAAATGGAAGAAAGACAAGAGGATAGGCAAATGCTCCTGCACCGTCCGCTGTTCTGGCTTTGAGACCTGCAAAGGCGGCAATCCAGGTCAGCGCCAATGTAAAAAATGTAAGGATGCCCGCTGCGCCCAGACAGTTCAAGATGCCTGCCGGAGAACGGAAACCCATGAGAAATGCCGCAACAAGAATGATGGCAAGTGACAGGGCATTGGATATAAGAGATGTCAGAACATGTGCCCACAATGCCGAAGATGCAGAGATCGGCATAGAATTCAGACGGTCAAAGAAACCGCTTCTTATATCCTCAAATATACGGATTGCAGTATAGGCAGATGCGCTGGCTATCGCAATGAGCAGAATACCGGGTAGTGAGTAAGTTACATATTCCACTTTCACGGAAGGCAAACGCTTTTTCAATTCTGCAAGAGTGCCATTTGCGATAATCTTTCCCTCGTGGAGAATGGCAATGTGATCGGCCAGCTGTTCTGCTTCCTCCAGATACTGTGTGGTAAGGAATACGGTTTTGCCATTTTCGGAAAGCTGTTTGATTTCCTTCCATACGCTGATTCTCGCTTCTGGGTCAAGTCCCGTTGTAGGTTCATCGAGAAATAGGATCTGGGGATCCCCGATCAGACTCATGGAAATGTCTAAACGACGGCGCATTCCCCCGGAGTAAGTTCTGACACGCCGGCTGCCAGCTTCAGTCAATTCAAAATGGGACAGCAGATTATCAGCAGTTTTACCCGGATTTTTTAAGTGCCGGAGTCTGGCGATTAAAATAAGGTTTTCTCTTCCGGTAAGGACTTCGTCTACGGCAGCAAACTGACCGGTCAGGCTGATACATCCTTTTACCTGTCGGCTCTGCCTTTTTACGTCAAATCCGCAGATTGCGGCGCTTCCGCCGTCCCCACGCAGCAAGGTTGAAAGGATTTTAACAACGGTGGTTTTCCCAGCGCCGTTAGATCCCAGCAGAGCAAAAATTTCTCCTCGCTCTACGGTAAAGTCCACGCCTTTTAGAACTTCCAGTGTTCCATAGCTTTTTTTCAGGTTTTCTGCTTTTATAATATTTGTTTTCATTGAAATTCCTCCTTTTCTATTAGAAAACAGTGTAAAAAGAGCCGATAACCACTGAGATATTTCTCACGGTTATCGGCTCTGCGTCTTAGAGCGTGTTTGAAAATTCATTCCTGCAATCTGCACGCCCCACTTAGCGGCATATTTGCCCCGAATTGCTTATGCGTCAACCCAATCTCATCAATTTGACTTACCTTTTGAGAAATTGTTTCTTCCAGTTTTAGATAGGCTTCATTATTCCTTATGGTTTCTTCTAAGGCTGTTTCTATCCTATGACCTTGTATCGTTTCAAGCATGGTATCAAGCTCCATGGCTTTATGTTTTCCATGCTTTGTGAATAATCGTTTTCTTAAAAGTGTAGGAATATCTGTATCTTTGTGATTTTGGTATTGCAAATCAAATCCTTTGTAGAGTTGAAACCCTACTATCATACCTGCTTCAAAATATACATCATCATGAATGTAGGTAAATGTAGAAACAATATCAAATAAGTTATCATCATTTCTATTCGCTTCTTTATAAAGGCTTTCTAGTTCGTTAAAAAACGTTTCATAAGACTGGCTTATAATATCATCAAAGCTATCCAATATTTCTGCATTGTCTCCTACCTCACTTATTAAATAAGCCATAAGATTTTCAAACTTGCTTCGTTTAAGTATACTGTTTAGTTCTCCCATTGTTTTCTCCTTCATCAACCGTATACCGTTAATTTATCATATAAGAACACGTTTGGCAATGGTGTACCGTTAATGATGGAATGTAAAATGATATATACTATGATTAACGGTACACGATTAAGGGAGGAACTATCATGACATATTCAGATGTTATTATAAAAAGATTAACAGAATTATGTAAGGAAAGAAATATTACTATCAATAGATTGGCAACATTATCTGGAATAACACAATCAACAGTTGAAAATCTGATGAAAGGTAAAACAAGAAATCCTAAATTAAAGACATTACATAAGCTAGCAATAGGTTTAGATATGACTGTTTCAGAGCTACTTGATTTCCCAGAAATGAATGAAACAGCATTTGACGATGAATAAAAGGGAATAAGTGAATTATATTGTGATATATTTCAAAAATGGTATAATCATTTTGTAAAGTTAGAATTTTTCGATGAAGATTATTTATATTAGGTTTGGGAGGGTAGCTATGAATTATTTAGATTTCATTCTTGAAAATGGTGAAGCTTGGTTGCAATATGCTGTAAAATTGAATGTTTTAGGCGAAAGTAAAGATAGTTTGAAAGAGCTAAGAGAGCAAGCGTTGTCCGACCCGAAAATCAAGACATATCTTTCCGATGTTTCAGATTTTCATAATTGCCTTGTGACTAATCATAAAAATCCCGATTTATCTATGCACAAACTATTGTTTTTACTTGAGCTTGGCTTTGGTATTGACATTCCGGAGATACAATCCGGCGTGGATAAAATTTTGGAACACGTTGATGAATATGGTGTTTATCAATCGTTGACAAATATTCCAAAACACTACGGCGGTATTGGTGAGGACACCTTTGGTTGGTGCCTATGTGATGCCCCATTGTTGCTACTTTTACTGCTTAAGGCAAATGTTGACTATGATAAACATATCAATCGTGGTGTAGAGTACCTTTTAAGTTTTTATAAAGAGGGCGGATTTCCTTGCACCGTTTCTAAGGAGCATGGAAAGTTTAGAGGTCCAGGACGAAAGAACGATTGTTGCCCTTATGCAACATTGATAATGCTAAAACTACTTTCCAATATAGAAAAGTACAAGGAAAGCGAGATTGCACAAAAAATTGCACAGAACTTGCTTTCTCTGTGGGAGGACAGCTTGGACAAGCACCCATATATGTTCTATATGGGAACTGACTTTAGAAAACTGAAAGCTCCTGCAATGTGGTACGATATTGTGGGTGTTGTTGATGTTTTAAGCCATTTGGATTGTATTAAAGACGACCAGCGTTTTACTCAAATGGTTATGATTATAAAATCCAAACAAGATGAAAATGGTTTGTTTACATCCGAAGCTACATATCAAAAGTTTAAGGGTTGGGATTTCGGGCAAAAGAAACAGCCATCACCATATCTGACCTATCTCTGCAACCAAATTTTACTGCGAATAGGATTATGAACATAATCCACATATAGTTAAATTTCACTTTGTCGAACAGTTAGTCGTATAATGATTAGCTGTTAAAAAAGAGCATATGCCATCGCATATACCCTTTTGTAGTTTACTTCTTCACGATTCTTAGATAGTCCCAGCACCTCCTTAAAGAGCTGTTCCCTTTTCCGGAATAAAAAGATGTGTCATATCCACGCCCTCATGCTCCAGCAGCTTTATCTTTAATTGGATACCTCCTGCATAACCGGTCAGACTGCCCGATGTACCCACGACCCGATGACAGGGAATAATGATGGAAATGGGATTATGTCCCACAGCACCGCCTACTGCCTGGCTGGACATTCTGTCTCTGCCCATTTTCTCTGCCACCTTTTTAGCAATGGAACCATAAGTAACCACTTCCCCGTAAGGAATCTCACATAGTATTTGCCATATGTCCTGTCTGAAATTACTTCCGGCAGGGCGCAGCGGCAGTTTGGAAATCTCCGGCTTCTCTCCGGCAAAATATGCTCTTAACCATTCTCTTACATTATGAAATACCGGGAGATCATCTTTCTTTTCCATTTTCTCAGAAATGGAACCTAAATAATATTTCTGTCTTTCTATCCACAACCCGGTAATATTTTCACCATCACTGGCAATGGACAGCATTCCCAGCGGTGATTGAACATTCGTTAAATAATACATTTCATCCTCCTCCTAAGTATAAGGCAGCTGCATCTGTCTAATCTGCACAGCCCAAATCAAAATGAAAATACGTTCTTGTTTTTGCATTTTAATTTTACCACATATTCACAAAAAAATATATCCCGCATTCATGATTAGGAGAATGTTCTTTGTCGTTTTCTTTGGAAGAGAAAATGAATTCACAATATCTGTTACGTTTTTTAAAAAGAACGTAACAGATTAACCATTTCAATGGCTCCCTGGGCACATTCAAATCCTTTGTTTCCCGCTTTTGTTCCGGCTCTTTCGATTGCCTGTTCAATGTTGTCTGTTGTCAGCACGCCAAACATAACCGGAATGCCGCTTGCAAGACCAGCCTGCGCCACGCCTTTTGAAACTTCGCTGCACACATAGTCATAATGGCTGGTACTTCCCCGAATCACTGCACCCAGGCAAATGACAGCATCATACTTCTTGCTTTGTGCCATCTTAGAAGCAATCAGAGGAATTTCAAATGCTCCCGGAACCCATGCAACTTCGATTTGATCCTCTTTTACATTTTCACGTTTTAGACAGTCAATGGCGCCCGACAACAACTTGGATGTAATGAATTCATTAAACCGCGCGGTTACAATGCCCACCCTTATATTATCTGCTGCTAAATTTCCTTCATATATTCTCATTTATTTGTCCTCCTGGATTGTGTTTAATAGATGCCCCATACGGGCTTGCTTTGTTTTTAAATAAAATTGGTCGTAAGGTGTTGCTTTGATTTCAATTGGTAAACGTTTTGTGATTTTTATCCCGTAATCTTCTAACTGGTATACCTTATCCGGATTATTTGTCAGCAAACGTAGTGACTGAATACCCAAATCCCGGAGAATCTGTGCACCGATATAGTACTCCCGCAAATCCCCCTGAAATCCTAATGCAAGATTTGCGTCTAAGGTGTCCATGCCGCCATCCTGCAAATGGTAGGCTTTCAGTTTATTTACCAATCCGATCCCCCGTCCTTCCTGCCGCATGTATAACAGTACGCCCTTTCCATGATCTGCAATCATTTTCATAGCCGTATCAAGCTGCTGCCCGCAGTCGCATCTTAGGGAACCGAATACATCCCCTGTGAGACATTCGGAATGAACTCTGCACAGGACCTCTTTTTCATCTGCAATATTCCCCATGACCAGTGCAATGTGATGTTCCTGATTCAATTTATTCACATAACAGTGTGCCATGAAATTACCATACCGGGTTGGCATTTTAGTGATGGATACGCAGTCTGTTAATTTTTCATTGATTTTCCGGTATTCCTGCAAGTCTTTTATGGTGATGCAGGGAAGCTGGTACTGCTTTGAAAATTTAAGCAGGTCATGGGAGCGCATCATACTCCCGTCATCATTCATAATTTCACAGCAAAGACCGCATTCTTTTAATCCCGCCATCCGCATCAGGTCTACGGTTGCTTCGGTATGTCCGTTTCTTTCCAAAACCCCGTTATCTTTTGCAATCAGGGGGAACATGTGGCCCGGACGGCGGAAATCTGCTGCCAGAACGCCGTCCGATACACTCATGCGCGCCGTCAATCCACGTTCCACGGCTGATATGCCTGTTGTGGTATCCTTGTAATCCATCGAAACGGTAAATGCTGTTTCATGATTGTCATTATTTGTTTCGGCCATAGGAGGCAAACACAGTCTTTCTCCCAGTTTCCGGCTCATGGGCATGCAGATTAAGCCCTTGGCACAGCTTGCCATAAAGTTTACATTTTCCGTTGTTGCAAATTCTGCAGCACAGATTAAATCTCCTTCGTTTTCTCTGTCCCAATCATCCATAACCAGTATTATTTTACCGGCCTGCAGTGCACTTACTGCTTTTTTAACAGAATCAAATTTCATTTCTTTCCTCCTAAGAGCGAGCTTCAAACACGCTTTCATATCCGTAGTTTGCAAGTAGTTCCCTGGTTACATTTGAGGAATTTTCTTTTCCTGCCAGGATAAATTTTTCAATATATTTGCCTATGTAATCATTTTCCAGGTTTACGGTATCATGGACAGCTTTTAATGTGAGCGCCGTATGTTTCATAGTGTGGGGAATAACGGATACACTAAAACTGTCTCTGGTTGTCTTTGCCACGGTCAGGCTGATGCCGTCCATTGCAATAGAACCTTTTTCTACGATATACCGCATGATTTTGGGAGTTGTTCTGATTGTATACCACTGGGCAGATGTATCCCTTTCTATTTTGATGATGGTACCTGTTCCGTCGATATGTCCGGTTACAATATGTCCCCCAAACCTCCCGTTCATGCACATGGCTCTCTCCAGATTCACCATGCTGCCCTGCCGTAAGTGTGACAGAGAAGTGCGGGAAATTGTCTCGTGCATCACGTCAGCCGTAAATGCCGATGCTGTAAAGCCCGTTACCGTGAGGCAGATTCCATTGACTGCAATACTGTCTCCGGAGTTTATATCTTGTAAAATCTTATTTGCATGAATGGTCAGCCGGATGGCATTTCCATATCGCAAAATTGCTGAAATGCTGCCGGTTTCCTCTATGATTCCTGTAAACATGGATAGACTACCTCACTTTCCATTAAAAAATCACTGCCAACCGGTATGAACCGGGTGTTCGTAAGCTGAAATGCTTCCTCCGGCAGCGCAACCCCTGATCCCCCCACAGGAGAAACGGCATAGCTGCCGCCAAAAATTTTGGGTGCTACATATGTCTGGATCCCGTCCACAATTCCCTGCTGCAATGCGCTCCAATTTAGAATGCTGCCCCCTTCCAAAAGTATGCTGTCCAGGTTCATCTTTCCCAGAATGTCCATAAGTTCCCTGAGATTTACATGTCTGTCTTTCCTGCTGGTTTCGATAATCCGGCAGCCTTTATTGCGATATTGCTGTTTTTTCATTTCATTGTGGGAGCAGGTTGCCAGTATGGTTTCTGCCGAATGATCGGATGCTGACTGGATGATGCGGGATTCCAGGGGGGTTCGTAAATGGGTATCGCAGATAATGCGAACGGGGTTTGCTGCATGTTCCAGACGGCAGGTCAGCAGAGGGTCATCCTGGATGATTGTGTTTACACCAGCCATAATGGCGGAATACTGCTGCCTGGTCTCCTGTACCTGATATCTTGCCTTTTCACTGGTGATCCATTTGGACTGTTTTGTATAGGTGGCTGTTTTGCCATCCATGGTCATGGCGTACTTCATCATCACATAGGGTTTCCCGGTTGTAATAAACTTTGCAAATGTACGGATGAGTGCCTTACAGTCATTTTCCAGGACACCCGTTTCTACACAGATGTTATTTCTCTGTAAAATAGCGGCTCCTTTCCCAGACATCTGAGGATTGGGGTCAAGTGTGCCGATTACCACTCTTGTGATCCCGCTGTTAATTATGGCATCCGTACAAGGCAGAGTTTTTCCGTAATGACAGCAGGGCTCCAGAGTCACATACATGTCTGCCCCCTGAGGGGAAATATTACAGTTCTTTAAAGCATTTCTCTCAGCATGCAGACCGCCGTATCTTTCATGATATCCCTGTCCGATTACCTCCCCTTCTTTCACAATCACTGCACCAACCATGGGATTGGGATTTGTAAATCCGCTGCCCTTTTTCGCAAGCTCTATGGCGTGCCTCATGTACTTCAAATCCTTCATTTTTATACCTCCAAAAAAATACATGCCTTGAATATTATCTACTCAAGGCATGTAAAATGGAGATCCTATGCGCACTTAACAAAAAACTCTGAAATGATTATCTATCATCACAAAAAGCTCTGAAATGATTATCTATCATTCCAGAGCATAAAAGTCACATAAGACCAGTACAGAAATTGCTCAATTATTTGTGCAATGATGTACGGTCTTCCACATCTTCTTTCATCCAGACTATACTGTCGGCTTCGGAATTACACCGAATCATGCCTTGCGGCTCGTGGGCTTTACCACCGGTAGGGAATTGCACCCTGCCCTGAAGATTCTATTCAATTGAAATTTATTATAAACAGGTTTTCTTAGGAAGTCAAGTTATTTCAGGCGCGTTTTAATATTTTCAACAGATCCATATGGGGGTGGTCTGCATCTGCCTGAAACACATCCACACAGTTTTGATCTGCACTTCTGTCAGCAAATGCCGGAAACAGGAATCCACACTCCGGACTATCCGGCTCGTAATCTCCTTTTAACGGGCATATGGCACAAATGAGATATTCGTACACTTCTTCTGAATCTCCCACCCTTTCGTGATCCGATGCTTTCACTGGTATATCATAACGGTCATGGTATACCATCACAGCATAATCATGGTCGGAATGATAGGATTCCCCAACCAGTTCATAGAATGTTTCCATCAATACATCATTCTTAAGACCACAGGATTTCATTCCCATCAGAAGCCGCCACATGCTGCTTGGTCCCATGGAATCCCCCGGGAACCGATATCTTTTCAGATTCTCATTGGTTGGGGAAAATGGAATCTCTTTGGCAATCTTTAACTTCTTTTCCTTTTCACCGGCTGAAAGCTTTAGAAAATTTGTATTAAACGTACCGTCTATTTCACCGTCCGCATCCATATAACTTCCTGCAATTCGCGTCATTGATGTTCTAGCCGGTGTCATTCGTCTGGTTAATTCCAGCATATCTTCTCTGTTAATCATCGTTATACCTTGTCTCTCCCTTCAGTCTCGAGCGTGTTTTAAAATACTATGCCCTATTTTAGCATACTCTTTGGGGTTATGTCATCAAAATTAGGAAATATCCCTGCCATTGAAGGCCCTGACCGCAATCTTATAAGAAACAATGTAAATAATAAATACAATAATAAGAATCATAATGGAAAGACTGATTCTCGGAAGCTTTAGAACTTCATTTAGCATACTCAGCAACTTTGAATTTCCCAATACGATAACTACGGAACCCGCATATGAGAATACTGTAAGCAACTCCATCTTTTCAACAGCATTTTTGGACAGATATATAAACCCAATGGATAAACTGCCTGAACACAACGCAATCCCAGATGCTGCCATGGTCATTTCCAGGAACAGAATGAAATCGGAACGATGAGTGATTAATCCTGGTAAGCTAATGAGAAAGCCCGCCAGAATACCAACGCCAATAATCTCTAAAAGAAGAATATATTTACTCAGCACAATTTCGTTTCTGCTCAGCATCGCCGGCACAGCCAGTTTATCCCATTTCACATTATTGTCCATTGTAAAGGTAGAAGTTATGGTTGTACTGAAAATCAGTATGGGTATTGCAGTAATAAAAGCGGTTCTTTTGGTAACAAAACAATATGCGATTAAAATGGCAGTCAAAATCAGATACATGTTTTTTATTTTATTTAAATTGTAAATATCTTTTCTGATCAATCCGTTCATACCACTGTCCCCCTTGCAAGTATCAGCATAATTTCTTCTATGCCTGGCTGTTCAACTAGGAATTCTTCCTGATTGAGATGATTTTCCACCGTGTTGTCCAGGATGCAATCTACATGGTTTCCCTCTGTCCGGTAAGCAACCATTCCACTTTTGTCCAGTTCATTGAATTTTGAAGCCCTGCAATGCATCAAACGATAATGATAGAGCAGTTCATCCTTTTCTTTACTGAAAATAACACGCCCATCATTAATAAAAGTAATATAATCTGCAATCTTCTCAAGATCCGTAATTATATGTGATGAGAAAAGAATACTCTTGCTTTCGTCCTGAATAAATTCCAGAAATAATTTCAGTATTTCCTCTCTCATGATTGGGTCTAACGATCCTGTGATTTCATCTAAAATCAATAACCGGGGACAGTGGGACAACGCGACTGCCAGATTCAGTTTAACTTTGTTGCCTTTTGACATTTCTTTGACCGCGGTATGTTCCGGTATTTCCAGACGATGTAAATATTGATGGAATAAATTTTCGTCCCATTTGAGATACATTTTCCTGAAAATCTTATTGACCTCTTTAGATGTAAGATGTTCCGGAAGACTATTGTCATCGTACACAACCGCGATATTTTCTTTGTCTTCTTTCGTCAGTTCCAAATAATTTTTGCCAAATATCCGGATACTTCCTTCATTTAAATTGATAATGTTCAATATGGAATTGATTATGGTCGTTTTACCGGCACCGTTAGGACCGATCAGACCCATGATTGCCCCCTCCGGACAGGAAACTTGAACGTGATCAAGGGTAAATGATGCAAATCGTTTCGTAATATCATTAATTTCAAGAATATTTTTCATATGGCACCTCATTTTAAATATCAGTCAATTTGTGACTCATCAAACAGCAGTTTTATCAATGCAAGAACGCTGTCCTGCTCTATGCTATATTTCCTGGCAAGTGCAATTAACTCCATCGCCTTGTCTTCCAATAGCTGATTGCGCTGGTCTTCCAGACCACCTGAATTATGATTTGTGATATAGGTTCCTTTTCCGACAACAGTTTCAATGATTCCTTCCTTTTGCAGTCTGTCATAAGCTTTCTGGACGGTAAGCACGCCAATTCCCAGTTCTTTCGCCAGACTTCTTACGGAGGTTATCATATCGCCGGATTTTAATTCGCCTGTCAGTATCATATCCTTGATCTGTGAGCCGATTTGTTCATATATTGGCTTACTGCTTTTGTGGCTTATCATAATTTCCAATTTCCGTTTTACACCTCTCTTTTTCAAGCACGCTTCCAGCCCGCTGCGCACCCTTATACGGGACAAATCTCCCGCACACTGGAACGCACAGCTGTCAAGAATTCATAGCAGCATTTATAGTAGAATTACCGGTACCACAATACACAGAACCATAATAATTAATAGTACCCACCCTAAAATTCGCTGCGTCCTTGACAGGTCTCTCTTATGACAAGTCATTTTTGTCTGTATCTGTGGGATAGATTCTAATAGTTTTTTTGCAGGCTCTTCGTCTGTTTCAGCTACCATAATATCTTCACCGGCATAAGAATCTCCCATATATAAATCCATTATGCTGCCTTGACGCCATGCCAATATACCGTTTTCTTTTAAAATACAGACCATTTGTTCAGCCTCTGTCATGCTTCCCACAGAAGATATTTTTATAAATCCATTTTCACTCATAAAATGCACCTCCGGCTTGTATATTCTTATCTGTTATATATAACACTATAATACACTATATAACACTTGTCAATATGAAACTGGACCAGGACGGTAAAATCCGCTTTTCCGGCACAGCCGGTCACTGATATTGGGGATATGGCAATGCATTCGTTTGTTGGATTTGCTGCTTGACAAGAATAGATTTTTCCACTATTCTTTATGTACCAGCTAGTAAACTGCAAATAAATTGAGCGTAAATAAATTTAAATAAATTAAATTGACTCATGGTGAAGTGGCTTTATAAAAGGACGGGAAATGCTTATGTTGAAGAATAAAATCCGAACTGAAAAAGAAACAGAAAAATATTTAGAAGAATTAAAAGACTGGCTTAAAGAGGTTAAGCATACTCCTGTAGAAGAAATGGCGGATTTCTTTGCCAACCGAATTGGTGAGTATAATCATGTTCATTTGAAAAATTGGGGCGAAGAATATGAGCATATTGCCGATTTCTTTGAGGGTGGTTTACACACATTACTTGATATTGGCTGTGGCACAGGATTGGAGCTTAAATCCATGTACAGGAGATTTCCGGATGTGAGGATTACAGGTATTGATTTGTCTGAATCTATGCTGGAAAAATTGCGGGAAAGCTACGGTGATAAAAATATTGAATTAATCAATGCAGACTATTTTCAATACCCGTTTGCCGAAAATAAGTTTGATGCCGCTCTGTCATTTGAAACACTTCATCATTTTAAATACGATAAAAAGCAGCAGATCTACAAGAAGCTTTATGAGACGATAAAACCCGGTGGATATTATATTGAATGTGACTATATTGCCTGTGGTGAAGAAGAGGAATCTCTTTGTCTTGAAGAATACGAATACAGGCGCAAACAAAATAATGTCCCTGAAGATATGTTTATACATATTGATATTCCGCTGACATTGGAACATCAATGTGAGCTTATGAAAAATGCTGGTTTTAAATCGGTCCAGGTATTGTATCAGAATTGCGGAACGGTCATTATAAAAGCAGAGAAATCCCGGAATACAGAAAAAATCCCTCCAATCCCGTAAAGTTTGGAGGGATTTTTCATATTTGTCAATTCAGATCACCGCTGTTTTTGGCATCAATTCCATTCATATGGGAAGAATAAGCACTGAATTCAAACTCTTCAATCGGCATCGGTTTTGCAAAATAGAACCCCTGCCCAATATCACAATGAATAGATTTTAAAAATTCCAGCTGTACTTCATTTTCTATTCCTTCCGCTACTGTTATGATAGAAAGAGACCTGGCAAGATGAATAATACTTTCGATCACTACTTTTCCACGGGGAGAGGTAGATTGTTCATTCAGGAAATCCTTGTCCAGCTTTAGTTCCGCTATATCCAGATCCTTCAACGTATTCAGGGAAGAATATCCGCTTCCGAAATCATCCATTGATATCACAAAGCCCATGTTATGCAGCTTTTTGATCACCGCTTTTACCTGTTCCAGATTACTCATTGCCACACTTTCCGTCACTTCCAGAATAATCAGGGATGGGTCTATCTGATACTGGTCTACTATTTCGTGGAATTTATCAAGATATTCATTGTCATAAAAGAATATTCTGGATTGGTTTACGGAGATTGGCCGGGGTTCATAGCCCTGTTGAATCCAGTATGAAACTTTTCGGCACGCCTCTTCCAGCATAAACATGTCCAGCTCTGTAATAAATCCGTTTTCCTCAAACACCGGAATAAATTCATCCGGATAATGAATTACGCCGTCTTCCGAACACCAGCGCACAAGAGCTTCCGCACTATGAAGAGAGTGATCTTTCAGGTAGTATTTTGGCTGCAGGTACATATGGAATTCTCTGTTTGCCAGTGCTGCATGCATCTGGCTTTCTATTTCAATCTTTTTACGGGCCTTTTCGTGAATGGACTCATCGTAGAAAGCAATGGGATTTGCTGTATTTCCATTGACATTATTCAATGCAAGAAGAGCACCATTGATCACAGTATCGGGGGTTAAAACCGGCAGCTTAGAAGGGTCTGTCTGTATCAGGTTAATGCCAAAATTACAGTTAATCCGGTAATCCTGATTGGGACTTACAAAATAATCATTTATCTGGGCATGAATTTTTTTCACCCGCCCAATCAGCTCGTCTTTCGTTTTATATTGGACTAACATGCCGAAGTGGTCGGCATTGTCCCGGTAATAACGTTCTCCGTCATTGGTATTTGCATGCAAAACCTCAGAAATATGTTTTAAAAGAAGATTTCCATTCTCAAAGCCAAAGAACTCATTCACGAACTTAAATCCGCATACATTTAACAGTACAATGGCATAATCTTTCGGCTCCTTCAGCAAATCGGTTAAGTCCCTGACAAATCGGTTCCGGTTATCCGCACCAGTCAGAATATCCTCATATGCAAAAATCTGGAGTGTCTGGTGTTCTTTCTTCAGCAAACTGTAGATATACCAGAACAGAATGCCAAATAAAAAGAAGATACAGCCCATGGTACACACAAACACAATAAGAATAGCATTAAAGTTATAATTCAAAAACGTCTGGGGAACCAGGCAGAATATCTGCCAGTCATTAATGCCTACCGGAATAAAGGTTACCCAATAAGCTTTCCCCTCATAGTGGAAAGTAGTGAAGGAATTGCCGCCCTTTCCTATGTCGGCAAGGACAGATGTCTGGATATCTTTCGAGACATTTCCGTCATCAAAGATATTCTCCATCTGCTTTTTAATAACCGCCTGATCAGAACGGATAATAAAGTTCCCTTCATGATCAATCATATGTATAAAGGCTTCGCCATCAAAAATCTTCTGATTTATTATTTCGGAAAACTTTGATGCAAGACGGGTTGCTGTAATTGCTCCGATAATTTCACCTTTGTAAGTGACCGGAACTCCATAGCAGACAACAGCGTTATCTGACATCCGGTCTTTGATCACCTGAGATACGGTACGCTCTCCTGATAGAGTTGTCCGGATAAAACTTTCCCCGCTGACATCCAGATCATAATGTTTTGTTCCATCTGTATCTATAAAATAGCCTATGCCCTCCTTAGAGACAAATCCCATTCGAATAAAGTTATTACTTTTACTCTCCTCTTCCAGTTGAGAAAGGGCAGCATCCAAATCAACGGTACTCTCATATCCTGAAAAGGACGCAATGGCACCTAAAGTCTGAAGGTCTCCGTCAATTTGTGTAGTGATAATATTTTTATACTGAGATACAATTTCATACATATACTTTTGCGCTTCCTTCTCCTGGGTGCTTTTTATGCTGAAATAAATGACACCGCCCACCAGCACAAGAATGACACAAATGATAGAAACCAGGGCTATGGAAATTCTGATCTGTTTCTTTATATCTTTCGCTTCCAAACCGCTCCCTCCTCTGCACTGCTATAAAATTATAAATCTATCATAACACGCACATAACAATTTTTCACTATAAACTGCGCTTTATTTTCATTATCTAACAATTTATGGATTTATTAGGAGCCTGACTAAAACCGATACTGAAATTGTCACCAATTTATCCTTTTTTACATATTATGTTGAGATAAATCTAATTTATCAAACCAAATTTGTTAAGCATCTTTTATAAGTTTTGTTCTTAAAATGTACGATTTGGTATATAAAATTTTGTTCCGGCTGCGGGACAGACTTGAATGCACTGTAAGGTGCAGAAATGGAGGCAATTATGAGCTGTAATAATAAATGTATGCAAACGCATGTTCATGAGGTGTTGGGAAGCGTTCGGCTTGCTGAATTGAATGAAGATCCTCACAATCACCGATTTGCAGGTGTGACAGAAGAAATAATAAAAGTACCCGGTGGACACATTCACAAATTTACTGCGAAAACAGATTTTTATGAAGATCACTTTCATCCCATCTGCGTAACCACGGGCCTGCAGGTTCCGGTTGGCAAATGCGGTGATGATCGCCATGTGCACTTTATTGATTCTCAGACAGAAATTGAAGATGGACATTTTCATAGATTTATTGCTTCTACTTTAATTGAGAATCCTATTGGTGATTAGAATTAGAACGATACTGGGTAAGTAGAGGAAAAGGATGCTGCAATACAGCTGAGCACAAAGCTGTGCTGCGGCATCCTATTATGGCATCCTATTGGGATTTTCTGAATCTATCAGGTTGTCCTTATGCTATTATTTGTTAGGGTTTCTTGTTATTTCACCCCTGATCTTTTCTGCATGCTCCAAAACCCATCCTGCTGCATATGTATCAGCCATTTCAGGATACGGATAATGGAGGTCCTCTGCTGCCTCAATGGCAATGGTACGAAAAAGATCCATAGTTGCCAGCAGGGCTTCTAGCATATCATTCTTTTCATAACGTGAAAAACAGTCTGATAATTTCCCGACAATCCAATCCGCTGCCCACTCCTCCAGAAAACGACCGCCGTGCCAGGTATCATAATCCGGTCCGTTTTTTAAATGGGCATGAATCTCAATAAGCGTGAGCAGTTTCCATTTCATATAATTATCAACGCATGCTTTTGCTGTCCATAATTCGCCCCGCATCAGTTTCTTTGCCGTCCAGACGGTATGGTACCAAAAGTCATGAACTATATTGTTAAATTCTGTTTCGGATAATACCGGAAAGACTTGCGGTACCTGTGGCAGTTGTTTAATAGACTGCCCTATCCCAATCTTGTCTACAAGTACGCGAAAGCCTCTTGATAATATGTGGGGGGTTACACCGCTTTCTACAATATTGTTAAGATTATCTTTTGGAAGTATTACAAAATCCACATCCAGTGCATGGTCAAAAAGAATACGCCGCTCGACTCCGCCATCTATGGTATTTTCTATAAAAGAAATATAGAAGTTACCAATCTGTTTCAGCCATTCATCGGATTGAATAAAAGAGTCCGGATGATCCACGATCATGATAATGTCAAGATCAGAATTGTCATCTGCCGGATGGTCGTCTCTGGCCTGTGAACCTATGACCAAAGCTGCCTGCAGATCATCATTGTTTTTTCCCAAAAGGATGATCTTCTGAATAATATTTTTATATCGGTCCATTAGTTTTGTCCCTCCGTTTTCATTTGTTTCTTAATTTTAACAGAAACCATTCATTTATGCCAGCAGAAACCATTTGGATATAATAATGACACTACTGTCATTATTATATTGACACCTGCCATCCCATATGCTATATTAAAATGACAATACTGTCATTATTAAATAAGGGAGGAAATATTTTGCCGAAAGTAAACGAATCATACTTTGAAAAAAAGAAGAATCAAATTTTAGATGCTGCTTTTTCTGTATGCATGAAAAAGCCAGCCAATGAAGTTACAATGAGCGACATAGTGAAAGAAACAGGTTTTAGCCACGGTGGTGTATATAAGTATTATTCTAATATTGATGATATTTTCATTGCGCTTTCCAATCGGTTCAACCACATATCAGATTTTAAGGATAAGATAAGTGGAATATTCGCATCAGAGGGTAAACCGGAAAAGATTCTTATGGAGGTATTCCATGTGGTTTCAGAAGATATTAAAAATACCCTGCTGGGATACGGGAAAATAAGCTTTGAACTGGGCACCCTGTTTGCGAATGATCCGGAACGCCTCATCTATTATCGTTCTCAGGTCACAGAAGCATCGAATTATGATTTTCTCATTGAAAAGACATTTCATTTTATGGAAAAAAAGACTGCTGAGGGATATTTTAAACCGATAATACCGCTCCATGATATTTATATGCTTATCATCGCATCCTTTGACGGGATCACCCGTGATGTGATTTTATCCAAGTGTTATCAGCTAAAGGGGCCTTTATCAGAAAATGACAGATTTGATGAAACTAAATTAATGAGAAGCCTTTGTGCCAGCATTCTGCTGTTACTTTCGGGGAATTCGGATATGATGGAGGAATATTAGATGGATACTGCACAAAACAAAATGTGGAATAAGAATTTTAATCTGGTTATCATAGGACAGATCATTTCCCTTTTCGGGAGCGCCATGCTGCGATTTGCACTGTCACTATATGTAATGGATATAACGGGACGGGAGGATATCTTTGCCGGATTATTTGCAATATCCAACATCCCTATTTTACTCTCTCCGTTAGGGGGAGCGATTGCAGACCGGTTCAACAGGCGTAACCTGATGGTGATCTTTGACTTTTCAAGCAGTTTTGTTGTATTGGTATTCATACTGCTGCTGGCTCAGAATGGTCATTCGATCCTGCTGATTGGAGTTGTGATGGTTTTACTGTCAGTAATCAGCGCTATGTACACACCGACCGTAACTGCCAGCATTCCCCAATTGGTTGAAGAATCTTCATTGGCGGGGGCAAACGGCATCGTTCAGGCTGTGCAGGCACTGTCCTATGTTGTGGCACCGATATGCGCAGGCATCCTGTATGGGATGATGTCTGTGCAGGCATTAATTGCTGTCAGCGGCGCTGCTTTCTTTTTATCGGCAGTGATGGAAATTTTTATCAGGATTCCGTTTGTAAAGAGGCAGTCGGAAGGTGCCATGCTGAAAACCATCGGCAGAGATATGAAGGAAGGATTTGTCTTCGTTGCAAAACAGCCGTTTATATTAAAAGCCATGCTTATAGCAGCGCTGATCAACTTCATTCTCACTCCTCTTTTTGTTGTGGGTGGACCGATCATTCTTCGAATGACTATGAAAAGTACGGATACCGTCTATGGCGTAGGAATGGGAATTATACAGTTTGCTAATATTTTAGGGGCTTTGCTCATTGGAGTGCTTGCCAGTAAAATTATTATGAAAAAGGTCTACCTTTGGATTCTGGCAATTGCTGTTATCCTTATCCCCCTGGCATTATCCGTTACCCCTCAGGTTTTAGGATTTGGATTTTACCCATCCTTTGTCCTGTTTCTGACCTGTGCGGTACCAATTGCAATTATTATGACGATATTATCGATCTACGTTATTACAAAGGTACAGAAAAAGACACCAAATGATAACCTGGGGAAAGTCATGGCAATTGTTATGGCGGTTGCACAGTGTGTAGCACCTGTGGGGCAGGTTGTGTATGGATTTTTATTTCGGGCATTTCATGCGCAGGTATATATTCCACTTCTGTTTGTAAGCGCCATTATGTTCGGAGTGACGATTCTGTCACAACGGATCTTACGGAATGAAAATGAATAATATATCACATTACATATCAGACATCTGTAGTAAATAGGGAGACTGTTCTGGCTTTTACACTAGTACTACGGCGAACGCATTATAGTGTTCTATTAAATGCATTATATTTGGGTTTAGCTGATTTAATACGCTTTGTAGATGGAGGTAGTGTACGAAAAGAGAAGGGGGCGGACACTACCTATATCCCACAAAGCGTCCTTACTCAGCAAACCCCAAAATCTATTCTATTCCGCCATTTCACGAATCTGCTTTCTCAGTTTAAGAATCATGGAAGGAGCAACCGACAGTTCATCCACGCCCATACGGATGAATTTCTCTGTCAATTCCGGGTCTGCACCTAATTCTCCACAGATACCAGCCCATTTTCCACTCTTGTGGGCATTGTCCACTACCATTTGAATCATTTTCAGAATCGCCTTGTGATGGGGATTATAAAAGTCATCCAGTTTTTCATTCTGCCTGTCAATTGCCAGCGTGTACTGGGTTAAATCATTTGTTCCAATGCTGAAGAAATCCACAATTTCAGCCAGTTCATCGCTGATCATGACAGCAGCAGGTGTTTCGATCATAATCCCCTGTTCCGGTAGTTTATAAGGGATCTGCTCTTTCTCCAGCTCTTCTTTCACTTCGCTTACGATCTCATAAATCTGATGGACCTCTTCTGTGGATGTAATCATCGGATACATAATGGACAGGTTTCCATATACAGCTGCCCGAAAAAGTGCACGAAGCTGCGTTTTGAAAATATCAGGCTGTTTCAGGCAGATACGGATTGCCCGGTAACCCAGAGCAGGGTTGTCTTCTTTGCCCAGGTTAAAATATTCTACCTGCTTATCCGCACCGATATCTAAAGTACGGATAATTACTTTTTTGCCTGCCATCATCTGCACTACCTGTCTGTATGCCCGGAATTGCTCTTCCTCAGTGGGGAATTCCGATTTACCAAGATATAAGAATTCACTGCGGAATAAACCAATGCCTCCGGCATCATTTTCCAGAACATACCCCACATCACCTACGCTGCCGATGTTGGCATAAATATTGATTTTCTTTCCGCCAAGAGTAACATTTTCTTTGCCCTTTAACGTATTTAAAAGTTCCAGCTTTTCTTTTTCTTCCTGAATTCTGGATTCGGTCTGGCTGCATAAATCTGCGGAGGGCTCAAATATGACTTCCCCGGTAAATCCATCCACGATTGCTTCCATCCCGCTTTGGATTTCTTCCAGGTTCACCGGTACTCCGATCAGTGCCGGGATATTCATCATACGAGCCAGGATAGCTGTATGGGAATTAGTGGAGCCATGAACGGTTACGAATGCCAGTATTTTTTCTTTATCCATCTGAACGGTTTCACTGGGGCTTAAGTCATCCGCCACAATGATTGCCGCTTCCATGGTACTTAAGTCCAGCTCGCCTTTTCCTTCCAGGTTCTGAACCAGGCGATTGGATATATCCTTGATATCCGCTGCCCGGGCTTTCATATAGTCATCATCCATGTTGGCAAACATTGCGGAAAAATTATCTCCGGTAACGGCAACGGCGTACTCCGCATTGATCATTTCTGTTCGGATGGAATTGTGTATGGAATCCAGATAATCTTCATCTTCCAGCATCATCTGATGGACTTCGAAAATGGCAGCACTGGCTTCACCCACTTCTTTTACCGCCTTATCATATAATTTCTGAAGCTGCTCTTTTGCCGCTTCCAGAGCTTTTTCCACTCTTTTAATTTCCAATTCTGCATGTTCAATCTTTTTACGTTTTACCTGGTGGTCGTTATTTTTCAGGACCGCGACGGGTCCCATAACGATTCCTTTATATACCGATTTTCCTGATAATTTTAGCATTTATTTGCCTCCTCAATGTATTTAACGATGATTATAATGTTTCTTCAAAGAATTTTTTCATACCCTGATACGCATTTTCCTCGTCAGCACCTGTAATTTCAATTTCTACAGTCTGACCGCATTTTACCCCCAGACTCATCACAGCCATGAGCTTATTTGCATCTGCTGACTTGCCGTCTTTTGACAGCGTGATTTTGCTTTCATATTTTTTTGCCTCTTTTACCAGCAGTCCTGCCGGTCTTGCATGAATTCCTACCTCATCTTTGACTACATAACTAAAATTCTTCATGTTCTAATCCTCCTTTAGATTTTCTCCATTTGTCGCAATTACGCGCTGATACCAATAAAATGATTTTTTCCTAAACCTGGCAAGTGTTCCGCTTCCGTCATCCTGTTTATCCACATAGATGAAACCATAGCGTTTTTTCATCTCACCGGTTCCTGCACTGATCAGGTCTATCGGTGCCCAGGCTGTATAACCCAGCAGTTCCACACCATCCTCTTCCACCGCAGCCATCATAGCGCGGATATGTGCATCCAGATACTCAATGCGGTAATCATCCTCTACATATCCGTTCTCATCCGGCACATCAGCAGCACCCAGTCCGTTTTCCACAATAAACAACGGTTTCTGGTATCTGTCGTATACTTGGTTTAAGGTAATCCGAAGACCCAGTGGGTCAATGGGCCATCCCCATTCACTGAATTTCAGCCAGGGATTCTTGGCTGACTTAAAAAGATTTCCAGGAGCCTCATCCTGCCCGCCTCCGGGAGCTGCTATACATCTGCTGTTATAGTATGAAAAGGATATAAAATCCACTGGATACCGCTTTAAAATTTCAGAATCTCCTTCTTCCATCAAGGGGAAAATGCCCTTTTTACAAAGTCGTTTTTTGGCATAGGACGGATAATATCCCCTTGCCTGCACATCTACAAAAAAGTAATTTTCCTGGTCTGTGAGTAATGCCTCCCATACATCTTCCGGTTTACAGGAATAAGGATAGGCACTTCCAGCCGCAAACATACATCCTATTTTATTTTCCGGATTGATTTCATGTGCCATCCGGGTGGCAAGTGCGCTGGCTATCAATTCGTGATGGGCAGCCTGGTACTTAATCTGCTCTTCATTTTCGCCTTCTTCAAAATAAATTCCTGCCCCCATAAACGGAGCATGCAGAATCATATTAATTTCATTGAACGTCAGCCAATAAGTCACATATTCCCGAAAACGGGTAAACAGAACTTCGCATAGATGGAGGTAAAAATCTATAAGCATTCTACTGCGCCATCCGCCGTATTTTTTAATCAGCCAGATGGGGCAGTCAAAATGGGAAATGGTTACCAGGGGCTGGATCTGATATTTTTTACATTCCCGGAAAATCTCTTCGTAGAATCTCAGACCTTCTTCGTTCGGCTCTTCCTCATCGCCCTTTGGAAATATTCTGGTCCAGGCAATACTCAAACGGTATACCCGAAAGCCCATTTCTCCAAAAAGCCGGATATCCTCCCGGAAATGATGGTACAGATCAATCCCTTCCGCTGCGGGATAGCTATGGGTTTGATCCATCTCCAGCATCTTCAGGTGCCCGGTGATAACGGCATGTCTGTCTTTGCCTGACGGACACACATCTACATTTGCAGTGCCTCTTCCGCCTTCCCGTATACCACCCTCACATTGGTTGGCAGCCGTAGCTCCGCCCCACATAAAGTCCTTTGGAAATCCCATACAATCACCTCCTATCTCAATATTTTCAACAGGTTTTCACCTGGACTTACCTGATTGACAGCAACTTCAATTATTTCCAGATAATCATCAGAATTAGTTACGATTACCGGAGTTTCCATACAAAAGCCTTTTGATTCTATGAAATCTTTATCAAATGCAATCAGAAGCTGCCCCTTTTGTACCCGTTCCCCTTCCCTGACAAAAGCCTCAAAGCCTTCTCCATTCAGCTGAACTGTGTCCAATCCGATATGAATCAGTATTTCAACGCCTTCCTCCGTTTCCAACCCAAGGGCATGGAGCGTTGGAAACAGGGTGGATACCACTGCGTCCGCAGGGGCAAATACTTTGCCTTCCTCCGGTAATATAGCGGCTCCTTTTCCCAGCACACCGGAAGCAAAGGCGTCATCCGTTATGGATTCCAGTTTCAGAACCTTTCCTTTCACTGGACTACCGATATCCAATTGTTTAAACATGGCTTTCTGGTTTTCAGCGCCTGTCGGATTTGAATTAACCGGGTGTACATTTACAGTGTCTGACAGATCTGTTGTGTCTGTTCGTTCTGATACCTTTGTCATCCTTGTTTTATATGACAGGTTTTTTATGTCTGCGGTACCTCTTGTATCTGTTATATCCGTTAGGTCTGTTCCCGCTTTCTCCCTGTACAGAATCATGGTAGCGGTAAATGCAATTACCATTGTTATAATTACACCGGCAAATGCCACAATCAGATTCCCCATACTTCCATCCGGTTCAATCATCGCCGGAAACTCAAATATCCCCATACCGCCCATCATAAATTTCCGGAAGTTAAAAGCTCCGTAAAAACCACCGCCGATTCCGCCAACGATACAGCTTATGATGAAAGGTTTCTTAAGCGGCAGCAAAATACCATAAATAGCAGGCTCCGTTACGCCGAAAATACCGGAGATAAAATTTGGCAGAGCCATTTCTTTGAGCTTCTTATTTTTCGTTTTAAAGAAGATTGCCAGCACCACCGCCGATGTTGCAAAGGTACATGCAAAGAACGGCATCATTACATTATCATAACCGTTTGTCATAATGTTATTGATATAAACCGGAATGAAGCCCCAGTGCAGTCCGAATATTACCAGTACCTGCCAGGTTAACCCCACTATGGCTCCGGCTAACATAGGGCTGAAGTTTCGAACGGACATTACAGCTTCTGCAATAACAGCAGACCCAAAGGTCGCCAGAGGACCGATGAGAAGGAAGCCCGCGGGAACAGCCACCAGCAGTGTCAGCATAGGCACAAAGAAAAATTTCACCAGATCCGGAATAAATTTATTGAAAAATTTCTCACATTTTGATGCAAAGTATACTACAAAGATTACCGGAATTACGGTACCTGTATAATTCATGGAAATCAGGGGAATTCCAAAAAACTCCGTGTACACCTGAGATTCAAACACAGTTCCGCTAAACAGCGTATAGAGTGCCTGTCCGCCTGCTTCCAGCGCACTGCCCTGTATGGTGGGATAACACATAATGGCGCCGATTACTAAACCCAGCATCGGTTTTAAATGAAACTTTTTGGCTGCCGTGTATCCCAGGAACAGGGGCATATAGTTAAAAAGTCCGTCTCCGATGGCATTTAACACCAGATATCCGCCGCTGGCATCTGTATATAACCCCAGTGCCACAAACAAAGCATTTAATCCTTTTACCATACCGCAGGCAGCCATGATTCCAAGGATTGGCTGAAAGATACCGGAGATAACATCAATCGCCCGGTTAAACAGATTCCTGGACCGGGAATCGTCCTCTTTGTCCGGACTTCCCTCTTCTAAACCAATCAGGTTTAGAACATCGGCATATACCTCAGGTACATGATTCCCGATTACCACCTGATACTGTCCGCCGCTTTTCATGACGGTAACGACACCATCCATATTTTTGATGATATCATCATTTGCTTTGCTTTCGTCCTTTAGTTTAAAACGAAGCCTTGTAATACAGTGTGTGAGGCTGCTGACATTATCCCTGCCGCCTACATTGTTCACAATTTCTCTTGCCAGATTCTCATACTTACCCATTTTTTGTCCTCCATTAATAATTTTATTTTCTGAAGGTTTGGCCAACTGAATGTCACCATCCTGGCATACATGGTATGATGTGGTCTTCTTTATTGAACTGCCTTATTTACCACACGTTCGATATGAATCGTGAGATAGATCTGTTCTTCTTTTGATAACTGGTATTCGTATTTCTTTAATATAAACTTTGTGATTTTCTCTACACAGCGAAAAGCGTTCTGGTATTTGGCTTTAATCACATCCCACAAGTCGTCATTATCATCCTCTTCGTAAATATTGTGATCGATAAGACGCTTGGCAAAAAATTTCAAATGCGTAATAAAACGATAGTAATATACATCATCCTCATTAAACTCGATTTGAAAGTAATATTTAACGATATTGACAATTTCCTGCATAATCCGGGTGATTTCATACATATTATGCATTTTCTCCTGGTCCATCTGGGCATTTGCCAAATGAAGAGCGATAAAACCCGCCTCATCGTCGGGAAGCCGGACTTTGCATTTTTCCTCAATGTAGTCCAGCGCCCAGAGTCCCACCTGAAATTCGTCTTTATAAAATCTGCGGATATCCCATAACAGGACATTTTTTACGGTAACGCCATCCAGGAAGCGGAGAATGGAAGTATGTACATGATCAATGAGGGAAATATAAACCATATCGTTGAGTTTTTTGCCAAGCCTCAATTTGGCTTCTGAAATAATTTCCTCTCCGATAACAATATGTTCCATTGGTACATCCTGGATCAGTACCTGGAATTTATGATGTGCATCCGGTGCGGACAGAAAAAACATTTTATCAATCATATCGGGATCAATATCATCTCCTGCTTTTTTCTTAAAGCAGATACCTCTGCCCATGACAATTTTTTCCTGGTCTTTTTCGTCAATGACTACCGCAACATTGTTGTTCAGAGCTTTAAATATCCTCATTTATCATTCCCCCTCTACGCCAAAAGTGCAATTTGGCAATAAAAAAACCTATATGCACAAATAAATCTGAAAGCACTGGCTCTCAAAATCATTTCTACATACAGGTTTAGCTTGTATACACAATCACTATCCTTTGCATAGAAAAATCATAGCATAGACCACTGAAGAAGTCAATTGTATATTCCCCTTCTTAAGTACTTTCTATGTTTCTTCCAATTTTTTATGTTCTTTTTTGGTGAAATTGTCATTGTGGCTTGTAATTCTGGCTCGTTTTGGTTTGTAATACAGTCTTGTAATTCCAGGGTTTCTACGGTATGATAATAAAATTCTATAAAAGGCAAATTCATTTTGAAGGAGGAAAAAATTGAAAGAAGGATACTATCTGATTGGCGAAGTCAGCAAAATTACCGGAATTTCAAAGGATACACTGCATTTCTATAATAAAATCGGATTACTGACGCCGGATTTTACCGATCAAAAAAATCAATACCGGTATTATTCCCGATGGAACCTGTGGCAGCTGGACATTATTACAACCTGCAGAAAATTAAGCGTTCCCCTGGAAAAAGTAAAACAGATTCTAAATTTTCATGATAATGCGAAGATAACCCAGCTGCTCATGGATTATCGCAATGAAGCTTTGCGCTTAAGCGCTTATTATCAGCAGGTTGCAGAGGATATTCTATGGTACGGCCAGGAAAACAGGCGGATTTCCTCCGATGTAAATCTGGCAGATGTGCAGTTGAAATGGCTGGATGAGGAAACGGTTATAACCGGGATTATCAAACGAGATGAAAGCTCTTATCATGCCAATATGCAGGAAGCCGCCAAATATGAGCTGCAATATGCAGGCTCCATACAGAGAAAATATGGTTATCTCATTGACCCGGAAGAGATGGCGCAGGATAGAATTTGTAAATACAGAGAATATTTAAAAATTGCGGACTGTAAATATGAACACGTCAATTCGGAGAATCTCTACCTGCTTCCGGCTGGATATTATGCGGTCTGTATCGTGCGTATTGTAAAAGATACTGCTGATTTACAGCCGCTGATACAATGGATGAAAGACAATGGATATACCACAGACGAAGTCTACGCAGAAGAGTTAGGTCTGCAGCTTTTTGATTATATCGATGATTATTACTGCGAAATAAAAGCACATTTAATAAAAAACACTTGACAATGTAGTTACTCCATCCTTTATTCTTTGCAAAAAAGAAAGAGGATGAAGAATTATGAAACAGACACCTATATGGAAAATATTATTGAAATTGTGCCCGCCGGTGATGCTTGCATTGCTTATTCAGTCTGTCTACAATATTGTGGACAGTTATTTTGTCGCACAGTATTCGGCAGAAGGATTGACCGCATTATCGATCATTTTCCCAATCCAGCTTTTGATGACAGCCATCGCTACGGGAACCGGAACGGGCATTAACATTCTGATCTCCAGAATGGATGGCGCCGGTGACGTTAAATATCAGAATAATATCGTTAAAAGCGGACTCTTCTTAGGGATATTCAACTTTCTAATCTTTGCTGTATTCGGATTGCTGTGTATGAATGCCTATTGTGACTTTTCTTCGGACCAGGCACTGGTGCGGGAACTGGGAATCCAGTACTGCCGGATCATCTTCGCTTTTTCCCTTGGTATGTTTTTGGAGGCAAACTGCACCAAGATATTACAGGCAAAAGAAAATATGCTGTTTCCAATGTATGCTCAGATTGCCGGAGCGTTGATCAACGTTGTCTTAGATCCTCTCTTAATATTCGGCCGTTTCGGCTTCCCGGCGCTGGGGATTCAGGGGGCTGCTATTGCCACTGTGATCGGACAGTGGTGCGCCATGATGATCGTCCTGGTCTCCATTTTGCGTAAATGCTCGCTGAAAGGAAAATTAAGTGTGAAAAATTGCATTTTGATTTATCAGACAGGACTTCCTTCCATCGTTATGCAGTCTCTGTATACCCTATATATGGTGGGGCTGAACCTGATTTTAAAGCAGTTTACGGAAAATGCGGTCACGGTACTGGGCATTTATTATAAATTACAGACATTCTTCTTTATTCCGCTTATGGGATTACAGCAGGTCATCCTGCCTATCATCAGCTTCAACTACGGGGCAAAGGATCATGGGCGTGTGAAGCAGACGCTGCGGTGTTCCATTGCCGTTTCCTGTATGGTAATGCTTGTGGGGTGTGTCATATTTATTGCTATGCCGGAAAAGCTGCTATTGATTTTTTCTAAAAACCAGGAAATTCTGGATATCGGACGTTCTGCACTGCGTATTATTTCGATCAGTTTTATACCGGCGGCTTTTGTGATTATGTTTAGCGTTTATTTTCAGGGGGTCAATAAAGGAAATGCCAGCATCAGTGTAACGATTCTCCGCCAGGTTATACTTCTGGTACCGCTGGCATGGGTGTTTCATTTAAAGGGACTTTTCTATGTATGGTTCACCTTTCCGGTCACAGAGATTCTGGCACTGTTTTTTTGTGCATGGCTTTATAAAAAAGAGAGGGAAACCGGAAAAAAATACACGGAATCCTTAAAGACAATTGAAGAATTATAAAAAAGTACTTACCAAGCTTCCAATTCTATGATATACTTACCTCCGTTAAAATTACATAATGACAAAAATACTTTGGTTTTAATTGGAAACGATACATGTGTGCATTTTGCTCGCCTGATTAACGAACAACACACGTGTATTTTTGCGCACTTTTTTAAGAAAAGGAGATTTAAAAAATGCCAAAAACCAAAGCACAAAATATTATTTTCACAATTCTCATGGCCTTCGCCATGGTCTATGCTATGATCTGTTATAACATAGCAGTCAATCGGGGCGGAATGACAAACGAGGTATTTCTACTGGCGTTTCATGAACTGGTCATTATGTGGCCCCTTGCGTTTATACTGGAGTTTTTTGCAGTAGAAAAACTGTCACACCTCATTGCCTTTCGCATTGTAACCCCCAAAGACCGCCCCATATTTATCACCCTGGTGATTTCCAGCGTAATCGTATGCCTGATGTGCCCGGTCATGAGTCTGGCTGCTGCTATCCTCTTTAAACACCCGGGTAAAGAGATTATTGCTGTGTGGTTCCAGACAACAGCTATGAATTTTCCCATGGCGCTATGCTGGCAGATTTTCTTTGCAGGTCCCTTTGTGAGACTTGTCTTCCGGTCTTTCTTTAAAAAGCAGCTTGGAATCTGCGAACCACAACCGGGACCTGAGTGTTAATTCAATTATTTTAGTTTTTTAAGCTCCGGGTTGCGATACCACAGAATGCTTGTGATAAATCCTAATATACCGGTGCACAGAAACATAACCGACATTCCGCTGCCGCTTCCACTCCCTACAATCCCCTGCAGAAGCAGCGCAAGGGGATGACGGGTCTGCATAAACGGTTCAAACACATAGTCTGCCAGAAAACCTCCTGTAAGGATACCCATGGGAATAGACGCATACTGCACTGCATTTCGTACCGCAAATACCCTGCCCTGCATATCTTTGGACAGGCTCTGGTATATGATTACATTTTGCCCGGCGCTGATAAAAGGAATAGGCACACTGGCTGCAATCCCGGCAATACACCAGATCCAGATGTTTGATCCCAATCCCATCAGCAGATCACCTGCGATAAAAGAAAATGCAGCAGAAAAGTAAATCATTTTAACCGGACTTTTTGGGATTTTAAAGAATGAAACATATAATCCCCCTGCTATTCCGCCCACTCCAAGTAATCCGCTGACAGTCCCAAGTACGGTTTCGTTTCCACCGCTTCGTGCCAAAAGCATTGCCGGAAGAATATTCTCGTAAGTCAGCCTTGAAAAGAAATTCATAAATGCCATACTGATAATCAGATACCACAGGCCTTTGTTATGGAGCAAAAAGGAGATTCCCTCCCTGCACCCCTTGAAAATATCCCATATAGAACCAGATATATCTTCCGTAGTTTCAGGTATTTTTATATAAAATAACAATACGGAAAAAGCAAACCAAAAGGTTAGCATATCAATTATAATGACACCCTCCAACCCCCAAAATGAGCTGATAAACGAGGCAAGCATCGGCGTAACCACCGCCAGCATGGATGAGGAAAGGGAATTCATTCCGCTTGCATTGGATAACTTATCTTCCGGCACAATGGTTCCAATCACCACAGAAGACGCAGGGGATTGAAACGAATTCATAAAACCCGTAATGATATTGACCATATAAATATGAACGATCTCCAGTTTTCCCGTGATCAGCAGTATCACAATACTGAGGGAACACAAAAAAGAGATACTGTCAGACCAAAGCATAATGCTTTTCTTTTTGTGCCTGTCCACAAATGAACCTGCGAACAGGCTGACAAGGACATAGGGAACATAAGAAAAAAAGGTAAGCAGCGACACGGTCATTGCTGAATTCGTCTGCTTATATGCCCAGATGATCAGGGCAAATCCGGTCATGGAACTGCCAAGCTGGGAAACGGTTTGTGATGCCCAAAATACGATAAAATTTTTGTATGTTTTAATTTTCATTGGTTTTCTCCTTAAAAATTTATTTGATTTTTAAGTACAAAATCCAATGCGGACGAATTTATCTGATTTTACTCTGTACAAGCTTCGTCCCATCATCAGACCTTGTACAGAGATAAACACTCTCATTTTAATAAATCGCGGTAACAGCAGCAATTTTCTCACCTGCTTTCTATATATATGTTCTAATGTTTAAAGTGTAACGCATACCAATACAAACTGTCAATTCCTGAAACTGTTTTATGGTAACTCTATAATAAATTCCGCAGATGGTACTTCTTCTGCTCACGCAGGACATTTTTCTGGTATTGAAGGCAGGTGATGATTAAATAACAGCCGTAAATGATCAGAAAAATTCCGTTTGCACCTGAGAAGGACAGCAGCAGCGTTTTGCTTACAAGTGGGCTGTAGATACAGATGCCCGCCATATACAGGATTACAAAGAGAAAAGGTAGCAGGATTGGAACTCCAAAATAAACCAGGGTCTGTTTCCATATCAATTTTCGTATTTCCTGGTCACCAGCGCCCATTCTCTGAAGCTGCTCATACTGATAACGGTATTTCTTGCTGCTGCTCAAAAGCTGGACAGCAAGAATTGTCGCGCAGATAAAAATGCAGATAAATGCAGCATAGCAGCCTGCATTGGCTTTTTTTATGTAATTTGCTGTTTTTTATTCGAACATATGTTTGCTTTTTTGTTCGTATTTTATAATATTACCTCTCATTTTTCCGTTTGTCAATACTGAATTGTCGAATTTTTTGCATTTCTTTAAATAAAAAAGCTACCTCAACGCATTATACGTATCAGCAGCTAACCTGAGCATGGCATGTATATACTTAATAAAGGGTAAATTCTCCCCTGTATTACGTATTCATCTCGCCATATTCATTTATCAAGGTACGTTAGCTGCACGCAGAATATTTGTAATCACTTGCGTGTATATTCCTAAATCTTTTTTTATTCTAGCACGGGACACACTCGGCTGTCAAGAATTTTTCTTTAGGCTAAACACATTTAGTTAGCAACACATCAAACAACTTTTCTGCTGATGATAGATCAATGCTGTTTCCTGCTGCATCCTGAAACATAACACAATCCGTTTTCCGTCCAAAATCTGTCTGATACACAAAGTAGCTGATTAACTCCTCCTTATCTGCTGATCCCCATAAGATATGTAGCAAGTTTAAAACTGTGTTTGTACAGTCCGGGTAGTAATCTTCTTCACCTGGCAAAATTTGATTGACGCTGTTTAGCTTTATCTGAAAATCTTGTGTTTCCTGGACATGTCTTAAATATTCCGTAAATAACTCTTTTGAAATAACTGATTGCATTGGGATTTCCTCCATATTTACATAATGATATGCTTATTTCACGATTTCTTAAATTATCAATTTTACGCTGAATTCTATATGAAATTGTCAATGTGCATCGAACAGCCATAGATACCGCTATCCGTAATCACCCTTTCATATAAGAAGTGATCTATTCATTTGCATCTCCTTTCTGGGGTGTCAAGCGAAAGCTGTCTTCATTGCATACTCAATGATGTCATCATCTATCTGATTCCCCTTTTCCTGATTGCATTTACGGCATACACCTTGGAGGTTCTCCATTGAACTGATACCTCCCCGTGACAGTGGAAAGATATGATCAAGTGTCATGTAGGTTGCTTTATCTCCATCCGGATCTATATGTAATTGCTTCCCGCAACAGGCGCATAATCCGCCCTGGCTTATGTATAATGCTCTACGCTTGTAATCTTTGTTGTGTATGCGTTTATTCTTCCCATAACGTCGGCTGACCACCTCTGTGTTGATCGTACACTCGACAGAATCCATTCCCATTTCACGTGCCAATAGATAATTGATGAATCCATCTGTCAACAGACCTCGCTGTGTTATGGTAACAGGTTTCTGGAAACAGCCATGCTCATTAAAATACTGCATGTGCTCTTCTATCTTCACTTGTCTTGGTGGCTTTCTATAAAAAATTTCCGGTATTCTGATGCTACTTATTTTAATCAACATGGCTATTCCTCCTTTACTTTCTCTCGCTTTTATAGGTATCCGGGTACCATTTAATCCCGTCCCCTGATTTATTGTGAGTTCTCGGTGTAATAACAATGGATCTCCCCACGTGTGTGATTACTCCTTGGTTTATAGTCTCTCTGATTAGAACTGTCTGCTTCTCCATAGCTTTTCCCTCCTTAGAAAAATTGGTCTATAACCGCTTTCAAAAACATTTTCTTTAACTCTGTATCATATGCTGACAAATCTACAGGCAAACTGACTGATGACTCTCTACACCTCTTACCATTATCATAAAATTCAGCAACTATTTGATATGTAATTTTCTTGTTCTTCATTTCAATTGAAAGGAACATTATTTCAATGCGGATCCCCTGATCACTCCATTCACCGAGTCTATATATAAGCTCCTGGCTATACTCACTCTTTTTTGCTTCTGCAGCTATCAGTATTTTGTTCATAATCTCTGGGGAAACTTCCTCAATTACAAGAAAAATTGATATACGCTGGTTGTCTAATTCCAATTCGTCCAGGTTAATTTCCCCTAAGTTTAATGTTCCGATCTCTGTTTTCATCTTCACAACAATTCCCCTCCCTAGAAAAATTTATCGATCATTGCTTTAATCATGCTTTTTTTCAGTTCATTCTCATAATCAAACAAATCAACCGACACAAAAACTTCTGTCTCACGCATCCTGTCATCCTGATCAAAGAAATTGACCATTATTTCATACAGAAGTTTCTTCTTGTCTGTGTGGATCATCAGGAACATGGAGTCTATAACAACTTCTCTATCACTCCAATCCCCAAACTTACCATGCATTTCCTCTGTAAATTCCTTTTTCCTTATCTCAATTGCTTTCTGTATTTTTTGCTTCAGGTCAGTAGATACTTGCTGTATCTCAAAAAATGTCATTACACTTTCTTCGCCTGTCTCAATTTGTAAATCATTCAGATTTATTTCTCCTAAACTCATTATTCCGTTAGCTGTTTTTAAATTCATCTGATAACCCTCCTTAATTTGTTTGTGTCATCCTGCCAGGAATGCGATAGCGCTGAATTGTGCTAATCGTTCCTTGCAAGCCTGATATATTTGCCTATACGCTGTCTGCTGGCTGATTCCGTCCAGAATACAACGTTCTATGATGTTCTCTGCCATGCATAGTGTGTTAAGCTGTTCAAGTGTGGCGCTGTCTCGCTGTCCGTTTATAATGCCTGACGTTTTATCCGCAAGTTTGGTTAAGATGGTATAATACCGTTCAGCGTTGGTACTTCCGTTTGATCTGGCATAATCAACAAATAGTTTGATGGTATCTGTTTCTTTCTTCCTGATCTGTTTGGATAATGATCTTGTGTCTTGCCAGATAGGTGTCTGCTTTTGTGCCTCAAGCTTAATGTGTCCCAATCGTAAACCTTCTAAAATATCATATACATGGTCAAAGAATATATCTGCTTTTGGTTGATGGCTGTGTCTGCAAATCTCATAAATTCCTTTAGCTGAATAAAAATAAGTATCATATATCTTACCATCAGTACTCCTTAATTTGAGGGTTACTGAACACTTGTCTAATCTGTTCTTATGTGCCTTATGCAGATTATCAATTGCCTTTTGAGGATTGCTATATTCCAACGCTTTTCCTATTTGACTTCGGGTCATATAAAATTCACCTTTGCTATCACCATAGTAATCACAAACTATAGAACCAAACTGTGACTCTCTTAATAATGTTAGATTATTCAACATATCTCTCCTTCCAGTGCCCCTGTCTTATAGGACTATAATTTGAATTATTGAATTTAACGACAATCGGACTGTTACCAAATAGCGTCATCAAAAAAGTTGCTTGTGCTTCGTTCAAGTTACATGCTGATGTCTGACTTTTTCTGGAATTATCAGACCGCTTCAAGTGGTATGTCAATTCACCAAATTCATTGAAATATTCTGAATGTTTGTTAATCAGTTTGAGAACACTTCTATGTGCATTCCCAGTACCATCTGCAATCACCAAACTATCCGTAAAAACATCACATCCGTTTACGATTACTAAATCTCCCATACCTAAGAATCCTCCTTTATGTTAATGATTTTATGTCATGCCGTTTGCTGAAATTTTAAAGGGTTCTAATAGAACCTTTCAAAAACCTTATTTAAGTCCCTCCTTTGTTTTTATTGATAAAGTACGGTGGAAAACTGAATTTCCCACGGCTTAACCGTCACCGCCTGTTGTTCAGATGCCTGTAAGCGTCTCACTCGCCCATATAGCAAGGTCTTGAATCCTGTCGCTTGCCATGTCCCATGTACCTACCAACTGGTTACAATATTCCTCAAGCTTGTCAAATGCTTCCCTGGCTTCCACGTCTGTCAGCTGTGTATTTGCGTATCTCGCACGCTTTACCAGTCTTCCCGCTTCTACGATATCTCTATTGAATTGTTCTATTGTCATTGTCATTCCCTACCTTTCATAATTGGTCAGTTAGCATTATTTTCTGTAATTTGGCTACCAGATTCTCAAATTCATCCGATTCAATGTGCGTAACTCTCATTCGGGTTTCTTTCCCGCTATCGCTATTTGCTTCAATCACTTGTTCTGTATAATTCACAGTAATAAAGACCATAAACACACCTCCATAAGCTATTATTTTTATGTTCCCGGTATTTCCCGACCGGGTGCGGTGGTCAGCAGATTATAGATATTACTTCTGCATCATATCAATCCATGTTTTTAATTCTTTCAATGTTTTAGAACAATTACACACATTGTCATCTTCGTCAACCGCCATGTATGTTACTGTTTGTGTGCATAAACCATAGTTATCAATTATCTTAAGCATTTTGTATCCTCTATAGTCTTTTAACTCATTCTCAACTGTATGTCCTAGCTGTTTATTCATATCTTTTCCTCCACAAATCAATTATTGTAGTTCTTCTACTGCATTGCCTTAGCCCTTATAATGGAATATCTATACACACATTTGTGTAGTCATCGTATGTAATTGTGATAAATATATATGTTGTTTTCTCAAGTAGATCCCGCTTTCCATCCGGTATTACGTGAATGCATCTGATGTGATCAAGCGCTATTGATAGTGTTTCGCCTTTTCTCTGTATCAGTACTTCATTATTTCCCATTTCCACGTTATAGTTGTCCATGTTGATCTGTACTTTGCCAGGAACCGTCTTGTATTGCAAGGTTCCCCGTTTATTCATGCTTAACAGGTGAACTAACTCAATTGCTGAAATCATACAGCCAAAAGAGTCACTAGACCTATACTCAAGTTCACTGAGAAGATCATTCATAAATATGACCATGCGGTATGCAGAATCTGTTTTTTCAATCGATACCACGTTTACGTTTTCCAGTTCTGTGTTCTTGAAAGTGTTGTAGGAAATCCTGTCATCTGGCTTTACATGCTCTTGCAATGCCTGTGCATACTCTTCTTTTGGGAAAACTTTATACTTGACGCTGAAATCATTAAGCGGTATTATTTTCATCCGCTTGATATTGTTTATACTACAAAACAGTTTTGAACTTTTGATTGCGAAACTCATTGTGAATCCTCCTTATGATTTACGGTTTTAAATACCTACTTCAAATAGTAGTTCTTCTAGCCTTTTATTTTGGTTTTCCGTTAACGTGATCCTGGGGTTATTAAATAAGTAACCTCTTCCACAAACACCGATATATCCATTCTCCTTTAAAAATGAAAAAGCATTATAGGTATTGGAATTATATTGAACCTCATCTGTTAACCATTTATCTATTCTGTCACGATGAATGATGTCGTTCTCTCCATCTCCATAGCCAGCACAACGAATCCGTGATTTCAAATCGTTGTAGCATTGTGCAAGTTCGGATAGCGCCAAAATGTGAAGATCGGCTATTGTTATCTTTCCTTGTTTCATCGCTAACTTATAATCATTGATATAGCGTTGATCTAATACCCTTGTTGAAATCTTAATATTCATTATGATTCCTCCTTAATTTTGGGTGCACTTAATACACCTACTGAAATATAATTTTTCAGCAGCCAGATTGTACAAGTTTTCTAAAGTCAATTGTGTTGACATTAGAAATAAATTCTGCTATCTGGGGGATACCGCCTGTTATCAGATCGTAACAAGCGGTTATGAAATGTCTGTCATCGTACTGTCAGCCGTTTGTAATGAGATATTTTCTGGTAGTCTTTTAATGTATCTGCTCCCAGATCTTCCTCAAGCTTTTTTGCATCTAAGGTTTTGCGGGTACACTCACTGTATTTAACCGTGAAGTCGTTCCCGATCTCGGATGTTTTATTGTTAGATTCAAAGTAACCATAGATTTCATGCTCTAATGATTTGATATTATCCTCTAATTCTTCTTTCAATGCTTTGAGGCTTCTCAGCTCATTTACTGTACTTTCCAATTCTTTGATTGTCGTACACATAAAATTCAACTCCTTTTCAGATAAACGTTGATATTGCTATGCATTTTTCAAGGTACACTTTTTTTGAGAAATATTTGTGGGAAACCACTTGAAATCAATCATGAAATGTAATAAGATATAATTACACTTTTGGCTTATGTCAAGTGTTGGTTGAGTACAGGTGATTGATTGGTAGTCGTGAGCCTGTACTCTTTCTATTTCCTTTTTTCTTCCTTGAAATTCACTTTCATTTCAACAGTAAACTGATTATTGATATAGCCCTCCATAAACATTTCTAACACTTTATTCATAGGGATATTTTCTTGTTTACATTTGTCTTTGAAAGCATTTGCAATTTCTTCTTCAATGGAAGTGTTAAAGGCTTTTCTCATTTGATCACCTCCTTTAACTGTCTTTATTGTATCATGTATTAATCATGATGTCAACAATATATTTTATGTTTTTCATCAATATTTTGCCACAAAAAAAGCATACCGCCCGACTTTGTATTCAGACTTTATGCTTTATATATGATATAATACATGCGATTGTTAGGTTACGATATTTTCTGTAGTTTTTCGCTATGTTCTGTTACTACTTTTTTTAGTAGCTTGATATCTTCTTCAATAGCAGTTATTTTATTAGCTTCTGAATCAAAACGTTTGGAAGCTGGCAAATAATTTTCTGCTAACATTTTAATATCACGCTTGATATCATTCTCAATGATAATATTTATACGGGTTTGCTCTTGCTTAATTTCCTCAATATCTTTTTTTAAAGGCTCGATCTTTTTATCCATGATATTAGAGATTGCTAACAATAACTCATTATCTGTCATATCTTTTTACCATCCTTTACAAATGTGGTGTTTGTATTATACCATATGTAAAGCATAAAGTCTATTCGATTATCAAGGTGCTTTTTTCAAGTTAGCAAGTCCAACCCTCTCTCAGTAATCTTCCTGACTATTGATTCTAGTCGTTCACTCACAGGTATATTGACTTTGATATCACAAGGCTTTCGGCTCTTGTAAGTGTTGTGTCTTGCTTAACTTGTAAGACCATTATACACATTTATTTGTGTAATTTCTATTGACATTATACACAAAATAATGTGTAATTTTTATCTGTCTAATTGTTAATTTTACACTAATTAATGTGTAGAACAGAATACACATTTAAATGTGTTGACTTCTACATGAAATATAGTGTATAATTCTCTTGACATATTATACCTATTACAAATAGAAAAGGATGTGATACTTTGATTATATATAAAGAAGTCTTAGAAAAATTAAAAGAAGCTGGATTTTCTACTACCAGACTTAGAAATGAAAAGATTAGACCTGAAGGTACTATTCAAAATATTAGACAAGGTAAGATGATAAATCTCAAAACAGTTAATACTATTTGTAATCTGCTGAAATGCCAACCAAACGATATACTAGAACATATCCCTGATGAATCAGATATATTAGAGTAATACGGCATTATATAGAAGAAACATAAAATATAGGGGTGAGCGTATGATAAGTTATGAAAAGTTAGTTAAGAAGCTGAGAGAGAACAATATCAGCCAGTACAAGCTAAAACAAGAGAAAATAATTGGCTCTGCTACTATTACAAAGATATTTAAGAATAACGGCTTAAATGGCGAATCTATTGATATCAAGGTAGTTGACAAGCTGTGCAAGCTGCTGAACTGTCAGCCTGGTGATGTCCTTGAACGGGTTGCTGATATTGATGGTTACTCGGATACGTCCGATAGAAAGTTTCGAGGAAATGAAAAGGAATCAAATGATTGATCAATTTAAGAGTACTTTATGTGCTCTTATTTTTTTACGCACCTCATACCCTAAAGCTAGTAATATTTAACAATTTTTATGCCCTAAAGCTAGTGATATTTTCTATTTACATTACTATGTTTAGGGTATATAATAATCACAACAACAGACACAAAGTACCTTGATAATTGAATAGACTTTGCACTTTTGGTATGGTATACTGTACAAACAGGAACAAACTAATTGACATATACACTTCACTATAAGGAGGTATTTTATATGACAGCTGATGAAAAGTTAGATTTCATAATATCTGAAATAAAAGATATAAAAAGGGATACGGCTTTGTTAAGACAAAAAGTGACGGCTCTTGAAATGACCATAGAAAATGAAACAAACAAAAATATTATGGTGGTAGCTGAGGGACATGTTGACCTGGCAAGAAAACTTAATGAATGTATCAGATTATCTAATCAAGTTAATGACAATATGGAGTTACACAAACTATACATTAATAAACATGAGTCTGATATAAATAAGTTAATACAGCAAATAGCAATCGGTTCATAACAATTAAACAGCCATATACAAGTGTAAAGTCTATTGAATTATCAAGGGCTTTGCACTTTTTTTATGGAGGTACATACTATGACAAGCTATTTTGACCGCATTACTACCCTACAGGAATTGAGAAGCCAATACAAGGCACTACTCAAAAAATATCATCCTGACAACGCTGACGGCTCTCTGGAGGTCACAAAAGTAATCAATCTGGAATATGAACAACTTTTTCAGCAATTAAAAAATGCCCATACCGCTACAGGCAACGCTACAGCATACAGTGAGATGCAATATGACTTCTCAGAAGATGAAAAGTTACGGGAAATCCTGAATAAAGTTGTTACCCTTGCAGGGCTGAATATTGAGATTATAGGCAATTGGATCTGGCTTGATGGTCTGACATACCCGCATAGAAAGTATCTGAGTGAAATCGGATTTAAGTGGGCATCTGAGAAAAAGAAATGGTACTTCCATACGGAAATATTCAGGAAGAAAAGCCGTAAGAAATTGAGTCTTGATGACATCCGCCAGTATTACGGAAGTACAAGTGTGCGTCAAGAAACAGGTCATCTGCTACAGGCATAAAATTAAGGGGTAGCCTATACTACCCCAATTAATCACATCATGCCACCAAACACATTCAAACGGTCATACAGGCAGTCTTATGGTTTATGTGTACAAGTTACCATCAGTGAATCAGAACGTCAATTTGCCCCATATATTGCCTTGCTGTAGCTCTCACATACTCCCAGGGGGTACTTTACATTCTGACGCATGGGTTAGGTGTCCGGTAGCTGCACATGTGTTCTATCCACACGTCGCTGACCATTTAAGTCATTATTAAAAAGCTGATAATCAATTTTTCGTGTCTTCACTCACAAAATTAAACATTTCAAGTTTTTGATATATATAATCTCCAAATGTCAAATCTTTTATTGAATCAAAGATATCTAAATCTGCCTTAAATAAAATTGCTGAGAGACAAGTTTTATCATCAATATGCATACGGCTTGAATAGTGCAAGCCGTTTCTGGCAATACATATCATATTATCTTCTACCCCATACACTTCAAAGCTACGGTCAACAGATTGCCCATTAGTATTAAATGAATTTAAATTTATTTCACAAATAATTTTGTTGTACGATTTGATTATATTTGTTATACCGTCATAATTTTTTAATTCTTTCTGAACTCTTGAAAATAAATTCATTTGAACTGTATTGTTTTTTTGAGAAAAAATTGCATTATACATATCTATTTCTTTATATTTCATAGTCATAAAAAACAAAAAATTATAATGAGCCAAACTTAAAACATAGTATTTCAAAAACAAATCGCACATAATATTATAACTTTTAAGAACTGTATCTAAATCTCTCAGCGTTAATTTAAAATAACTCTGAATTTTTATTACAAACTCGTTAATATCTTTAATAAACTCTTCTTTATCCTCCAGTTGCTGAATGCATGTAATATTATTAAGCTGATCTTTTATGAATAAATCATAGCTAGTTTGCGGTATTTTACTAATATAATCAAAGAACCTACACAGGTACCCCGTTGAATCCATGTCTTGTCCATAAACCGTTTTTATTGAGCAGCTTAACTGAGATATATCTACAGCAAAAACAAATACCATATCTTTTACATCAAAAAGGTGCTTAATGATTTCCAATGTCTGAATTGCAAATAAAGGTTTGCATCTGTCTAATTCATCCACAATTACAACTAATTTCTTATCAGAATATGATATGTATTTTGACAGCATCTGTTTTAAATTTGTAATACTATCACGAAAATCTCTGAACTCTTTAAATAAGTTGTTTTCTACAGAAAGATGTTTATTTATTGACGCAGCTCCCCCTTCAACAATGTCTGCTACTTCTTCACCACAGTATTTTTTGACCTGTGTTTTAGCAAACCCATATCCAACTTTTTTGACTACTGACACAAAACTATTTACAGCATCTTCATCATTCTCAATTTTCAACTGATCTTCAATTAATCCCTCTTCCAAGATTATATTCATGATAGGTTCAAATGGATTATCCCAAAAATCATTTTGCCATGCATTGTAATATATAATTTTCATGCTGTTTAATTCACCATCACAAGAATAATTCTGTCCTTCGTAGCCCCTACAATAATTCATGAACATATTGAAGAAATACGATTTCCCTGTTCCCCACGGTGAATCTACCGCAATTGTATAAGCATTGGTTAATAAATCCCGTTTATACTGATCAGAATTTAGAATAATTGTTTTTAGAAATTCTGCATATTTTAACCTTCCAAGTTTATCGTCTCTTTTGAAAAATAATTGTTTCATAACTCTCTCCTATTCTTTAGTCCCATAATCATTAAAGTAGTTTTAAGTTTTCGCCATTTTCGACGATAACCTTCTCTCTTCACTAATAGACGTTAGGATTTACTCCCATAATATTCCTATATTATATCATATTAATAATAATATTTTAAGCAGAAGTTATGTTACATTATTAATAGCTCCTTTAACGCAAGTGCAGAATATTATCCACAGCACGACTTCGGTTCAAACCGAAATCTCAAATCCAGGCAATTCATGAGTATCCGCTTATTTAATCTTTAAATGCACCTATCCTTGAAAATACAAGGTCAGAAAGAGAAATCGTCCCCCACCATGAGTATGAAACTATCTCACCCTTAAATGCCCTGAATCAGAAAACAGCAGTTAAGATATACCAATTACCCATCACCACACCTCTTCTACCATTTCTACACTTATAACAACATAAGCACAGAATATTTTCTCCCGCCCAAGGTAAAAGATATAATCTACAGACCTTTTCTTTAAAATCCTATTAACAATAACAGGTTACAACGGCAGATATCATATTTCGCTAATCTGGAAAATCCGCTACCAGTTCTTTACTGTATCTCCAGGTTAATCACACACCCTCTGCATCCCGGCTACGCTTATAACAACGTAAGCACAGAATATCTGATTGCATTCAAGGTAAAAGATATAGCCTAACACCCAATCCTTTAAAAATCCAATTAATTATATCCCATCCTATAATCTGTCCACGTTTGAATCCGAGAGATTTTGTTACATCCGTCAATGACAAACAACCTTTCTTTTCAATTCGTGTTTCTGCCACATCCGCTAATGGTTGTAATTTATTCACAAGTTCTTTTTGTTTTGCAAGTGTTTCAGTTGCAATTAAATATGCTTTTGCCATGATTGTTACATTAGTATCTTCCTCTTTAATAGGAATATATCCACCAGTTTTCCTAATTTGTGGAATAACTTCTTTTGTTATCCAACGTTTAAACCTCTTAGCAGACGGTAATTCGCTACCAAGTATTAGTGCATAGACCCCAGATTCATTGATTAGATACCCACCTCTTTGCCCTAATTCTTTGTAATTTATAACTGACCCGAACTCATTGGGTGAGTTTTTATCTACAAATATGTAATCTTCCTCTCTGACCCAAATCCTTATAATCTAACTCGGCACCTGTGAGGGGATGAGTTGAATCTACTAATACAAAGTCATCACCGTCACAATAAGCCTTTACATATTCGGAAGCCACATGTTTGCCAGATAAATTATAGCCAAGATTTTCTACAATGTCCTTTGCTACAAATAATGGCTCGTCATCAATACCGAATAAGTCTAATTCAGACTTTTTCAAAACATATTGTTTTATATATTTGCAGTAACACGAGTTACAACTGGCATTAGTACAAGATTACCCGTACAGCCCTACACTCAGGCACATCACATGCCCGCTGTGGTCTGCCATCCTTATAACAACATAAGTACAGAAAATTTGATTACATTCAAGGTAAAAGATATCACCTAAACAACATGTTCTGTAAATTCAAATTAACTATAACAGATTTTGCCAACGTGCTTATCCCGCAAGCACCATTCAAATTTGCTAGATTGTTCATAAAGACCTTTGACAAGTTTTGGTCAAGGGTTAAATCCGGTAATAGACTGCTTCGCATAGACCAGATTTTGTAACGTAGTAATCTTATCACTACGCTGGTCTGCTGACGCGTGGCTCTCGCCCACACGTTAATGATTCCAACCTACATACCAGATAAAATACTGTTCGCAAGTCCCAGGGGTTGAGGTAATTCCAACGTGGTAATCTTTTCCCCACGTTATCTTCAGACGCCTTTGCCTGATAAAAACGTTGTTCTTCAGACGTATCCGCAGCAAGGATACGACAATTTCTTCCCCACATTGATTCAAACGTACCGTTCTCACCGACACGTTGATGATCCTCAGACGTGTGCGTCTTATGCACACGTTCAGAATTACCCCGGTACAACAGAAATTGTGAATTCGGACTTTTTCACTAAGGGTAAATACACTTCGATATTATAACAGAGCGAAAATTTTTCCCAAAAAGGATGAAAGATCAAAAATGTTGTGCACCTGACGCACATCAATTGTTGCCGTTCTGAACGACCACTCTGAAATCATGGCTTCATTATTTATCCGAAAGCAAAAAGTAGAGACATACAATGTACGCCTCTACTCCTATCGTTTACCTGTTTAAAAAATGTTAAAAAGTCCTTCCGTATCTTTCAAATGTGAAACCAAAACTGCTTGTAACACCATCTGAAATTACAATTCTTGCACCTATTATACATCTTCCATCGCCCCAGCTTATTACTTGTTTCGCTGTTTTATCGTTAAAATAGTTTTGGACTACCTCCGCAAACCTTCCATAATTATACTGAAATGTAGGTCTATCTTCAAACTGCCGGTACAATGTTCTTCCGCCAGTAGTGGATCTCGACCACGCAGACATAATAAACATTTGGTAATCACCTTCTGCTACATTATTTAGCCAGTATCTGCCGCTCCCATCCACTTTTGTAGAATATGTAAAAAGTTTTGCATCGTGGAAGTTTATAATGTTGGAGTCTTCAAGGATCAGGTCTTTTGTTCCTGATGCAGGAAATAATAGCACAATAGCTCCTGTATCATTTACATATTCTGCAAAGGTTCTATGAGGGGCGTAAACTATTCCGTTAATAGAACCAGTTCCTTTTACCGTCACAAGGCAAGATGCGGTAAATCCGTCACAAGTTGCTGTAATCACAACATTTCCACGGCGTATTCCAGTCACTTTGCCGTTGGAATCAACAACCGCTGTTGACGTATCCGAACTTTCCCAGGTAATCTTCTTTCCAGTTATGCCTTTTGGATATAATGTTACGTCTAATTTTTTCATATCTGCTGGGAGGAGGCTAATACGATCATCTGACAGATGAATCGATGATATTTTTTTTGCACTTGCTTGTTTAGGAACATTTACCGTACAGAAATATTTTTTCCCACCTAACTTAGCAGTAATTCGCGTATTTCCTGCCTTCTTAGCAGTTACTTTACCCGTTTTGTTTACATTTGCAATATTTATATTACTAGAACTCCATTTTACTTTTTGCTTTGTTCCATTCATTTTTAAATTATACGACTTATTAATTTTCAGAGTTAGTGCTTTTTTGCTTATTTTTGGTTCCTCAACTTTTATGGTACAGCTATAATTCTTTTTACCAGATTTTGCAGTTATTTTTGTCGTTCCCTTTTTTCGGGCAGTTACAGTTCCTTTTTTGGTTACACTAGCAATTTTCTGACTCTTACTTTTCCATGTTACCTTTGCTTTTGTTCCCATTAGCTTCAAAGTCTTTTTTTGTCCTTTGATCAGTACAACAGACTTCTCATTAAGCCGAGGAGCAGCTTTGACCTGAACAACGGGCAAAAATACCAAACTAAGCATTAAAAATAACGATGTACAAAGAATAATCATTTTTTTCATAGAATACCATCTCCCTTTTCCACTTTGATATATAGTGACAGATACTAATTTCCCGAATTGTGGCAATCAATAATGAAAATCGTAAGAATTTCTAATTCAAGCACTGCCTATCGGAAAGTATATCTTTAATATAACATATTTGCATTTTTTATAAAAGGTATACAGCCATTTTTATA
>OKVW01000141.1_pt1 | contig 49214 bp, 42 predicted proteins | sample 1606991 | NCBI WGS metagenome assembly OKVW01 (sample SAMN03281021, study PRJEB24777) | human gut metagenome | isolation source: fecal sample PR177 from 1 month old male Malay infant, vaginal delivered... | reverse complement strand
TGATAGCACAATCAGTAGATCACAAAACTCTATGCCTGTCTTTTTTCACCCGCCCATTACTGGGGATTCCTCAGCGCCGAGGCGGGTTTTTTTATGGGTGAAGAATCATCAGGCAATCAGTTGACGACTAACCAGCGGACCGCTGATGTTTTGTGCCGCACGATCCATCACTTCCTGAATAACGGATGACAGTTCATTGACTTCAAACTTCGCCACATAGCCATCGGCTTTCACTTTGCGAACGTGATCTTCGTTGGCGCTGCCAGAGAGGGACGAGTGGATGACGACCGGGATTTTCTTCAGTCGCTCGTCGGTTTTGATTTTTCGGGTAAGCGTGAACCCGTCCATCTCCGGCATTTCCAGATCGGTTAATACCAGGGCGATTTTATCGCTGACAGATTTTCCTTCCGCTTCCGCTTCCTGTGCCAGTTGCTGGATTTTCTCCCACGCATCTTTACCGGTGATGTGCATTTGGTGGGGAATGTCCATCGCCGTTAATCCTTTCTCCAGCATCGCACGGGCCACACGGGAATCCTCCGCAACAATGGCGACGGCACCGGGCGTGATGTTGAACTTATTGGTTTTCAGTTCTTTTGCGCGCAGATCGTGGTTCGACGGCACGATGTCGTAGAGGATCTGTTCTACATCAAGCACCAGCGCCAGGTTGTTGGTCTCTTTATCTTCATCCAGACAGGCGATACTGGTGATATAACGCCCATTCACCGCTTTTTCCGCAGTGTGTACCTGCTTCCAGTCCAGACGCATGATGTTTTCAACTGATTCAACCGCGAAAGCCTGGACACTGCGGGCGTATTCGGTGATCAACAGAATATTAAGCCCGTTCTCCGGTTTGCAACCGGCAACGGCAGGAAGGTCGATGACCGGAATCACCTGATCGCGAATATTGACCATTCCCAACAGGGGCGATTTCATCCCCGCGGGACGAGTGAAAGCAGGCATGGGGACAATTTCGCGCAGTTTGAACACGTTAATGCCAAACAGCTCAGACTTCTGTTCGTGCACAGAAGTGCCAAGACGAAACAGCAGCAGTTCAAAGCGGTTGGACAGGGTCAGATTTGCCCTGTCATCGATATCTTTCTGGAAATTATCCATTCTGTCCTCAGTGTGAATACAGCGTTTTTACTGTTATCGGCACTGAGGGCAAAAAATGGAGCGTTAAACGGAGAAAACAGCGAAATCATCCGCAAGTTCGGTTGCCGGGAAAATCGCCTGACACTCCGCCAGTAACCGCTGGCAGCCTGTGGCGTCATAGCGTGAGCTGACGTGGGTCATAATCAGTTTCCCCACCCCGGCCTCCCGCGCCAGCAACGCCGCCTGACGGGTAGAGCTGTGTCCGCGACTGTTGGCCTTTTCTTCCATTGCCGTATCCAGCGTGGTTTCATGCACCATCACATCGACCCCTTTTGCCAGTTCACGCGCTGATGCGCAGGGGGCTGTGTCACCAAAAATGGCCACCTTCTTACCGGGTATTGACGGGGCGAGAAAGTCTGAACCGCGTATCTCGTTGCCATCTTCGAGCGTGATGGTTTTACCGGCCTTCAGATCCTGAAACCAGGGACCGGGTTTGATCCCGGCGGCTTTCAATGCTCTGGCATCCAATGCTCCCGGTTTATCATGTTCTTCAACGCGAAAACCGTAGCATTCCAGCGGGTGCTCAAGTGGCCAGGCGGTCACTTTACGCAGTCCATCATCCAGAATTTCACCGGCGGTGATTTCGATAATATTCAATGGATAATCTGTCCAGGAACCGCTCAGGCGCAGCGCCGTTTCGGTAAATTCACGCACTCCCTGTGGGCCATAAATCGTTAGCGGATGGGCATTGCCAGCCATCGAACGACTGCACAATAACCCCGGTAAACCAAACAGATGATCGCCATGCAGATGGCTGATAAAAATACGTTCAATCTTGCCGGGATGATGTGCTGTGCTCAGCATCTGGTGCTGTGTGCCTTCGCCACAGTCGAACAGCCACAGCGCGGGTTGAGTCGGGTGCTGATGATGCAATAAAAGCGCCGAGACGTTGCGCGTGCGCGTGGGGACGCCCGCCGAGGTACCTAAAAAGAGAAATTCCATTATTTCATTACACTGTTGAAAAATAATCTGGCTAGTATAAAACGTTTACGGAAAAAGGAGCGCACGATGATCACCTGGCAAGATCTGCATCATTCCGAATTAACGGTCCCGCAACTCTATGCGTTGTTAAAACTACGCTGTGCGGTGTTTGTCGTCGAACAACATTGCCCCTATCTCGACGTGGATGGCGACGATCTGGTAGGCGAAAACCGCCATATTCTCGGCTGGCATGACGGTGAACTCGTGGCATATGCAAGGATTCTGAAAAGTGCTGATGATCTGGAGCCCGTGGTGATTGGGCGGGTGATCGTCAGCGAAGCGCTACGCGGGGAGAAACTGGGGCAAACGCTGATGGAACAGACGCTGGCGTCCTGCCAGCAACACTGGCCGGAGAAGGTGCTGTATCTTGGCGCGCAGGCACATTTGCAGCGCTTCTATGGGCGATTCGGTTTTACGCCGGTCACTGGGGTGTATGACGAGGATGGCATCCCGCATATCGGGATGGCGCGTGAGACGATTCAGGCGTAATCCTGCGTCGTTGTCTATAGTTAGGAACAGGTTTTACTAAAATGGAGAACAAGAATGTCTTATCAATTTGGTGACTCGCGTATTGATGATGACCTGACGCTGCTGAGTGAAACGCTGGAGGAGGTGCTGCGTTCTTCAGGCGACCCTGCCGATCAAAAGTATATCGAGCTGAAAGCGCGCGCGGAACGGGCGCTGGAAGAGGTGAAAAATCGTGTGAGCCACGCTTCGGACAGCTACTATTATCGTGCCAAACAGGCGGTTTATCGTGCTGATGATTATGTGCATGAAAAGCCCTGGCAGGGCATTGGTGTTGGTGCGGCGGTTGGACTGGTGCTCGGATTACTGTTAGCCCGACGCTAACCTGTAACGGGGATCGCATTTACTCCCTAAACGGAGGTACTGCTTTTTTTGCGCAGTACCCCGTATAATGTGAGGTTTTAAAAGGGAGAGGTCCGCGTGCATTCACTCACTACTGCGCTGGAAAGTCTGACGCGTCTTTTATCGCAGGCGATCCCCGCGGTACCTGGTATCCGGGTTCTCGATGTCCCTTTTCCCCTTAATGACGCCTTTGATGCTTTAAGCTGGTTGGCTAGTCAGACCATCTACCCTCAATTTTACTGGCAACAGCGCAATGGCGATGAAGAAGCGGCGGTACTCGGCGACGTCGCAACATTTCCTTCTCTTGAGGCGGCGCAGCGCTTTCTGCGTCAACATCCCCGGCAGAACGATCTGCGTATCTGGGGACTGAATGACTTCGACCCACAGAAAGGGTTTCTGTTTTTGCCACGCCTCGAATGGCGACGCTGCGCGGGCGTGGCGGTACTGCGTCTGCATTTGTGCAGCGATATTTCTCTGCGCGAGGATGCCGATCGCGCGATCACATTTCTTGCCGCGCTGGCCAATGCAAAACCATTGCCGACGCTACGTCTGACGCTAACCCATGAGCAGCACTGGCCGGAAAAAGCAGGATGGATAAGCCTGATTAACAAGGCCACCGAAACGATCGCCGAAGAGACGCTCGAAAAAGTGGTTCTGGCGCGGGCCAGTGATTTGCACTTTTCACATCCGGTCAATGCCGCTGCCGTCATGGCCTCAAGCCGCCGTTTAAACCTCAACTGCTATCATTTTTTCATGGCCTTCTGTGCAGAGCGCGCGTTTCTGGGGTCTTCCCCGGAACGTCTCTGGCGACGCCGTGATACTGCGCTTCGTACTGAGGCGCTCGCCGGGACCGTGGCGAATCATCCCGATGACTATAAAGCCTGGCAACTGGGTGAATGGCTGATGAAGGACGATAAAAACCAGCGCGAAAATATGCTGGTGGTTGAAGACATCTGCCAGCGATTGCAGGATTACACCCACTCACTGGACGTTCTGCCGCCACAGGTTTTGCGGTTGCGAAAAGTGCAGCATTTAAGGCGTTGCATCTGGACGGCGCTTAATCAGGCTGATGACATCCTGTGTTTAGTCCAGCTTCAACCTACTGCCGCTGTCGCCGGGATCCCGCGCGAACGGGCACGGGCGTTTATACAGCAGCATGAACCCTTCGAACGCGAATGGTATGCCGGTTCGGCTGGTTATTTGTCATTACAACAGAGCGAGTTTTGTGTCTCGCTGCGGTCGGCGAAGATCAGTGGGAATGTGGTACGGCTGTATGCCGGCGCGGGTATTGTTCGCGGGTCAGATCCTGAGCAGGAGTGGCAGGAAATTGACAACAAAGCAGCAGGCCTGCGATCTTTGTTCCAGATGGACGGGTAATGAGTCACATATTCCCGACTCATATCAATAATCAATTTTTTCCGTTCTTTATACTTAGTCGCAATATTGATACCGGACAATCTCATGTCAGTAAGCGCATTTAACCGACGCTGGGCGGCGGTCATTCTGGAAGCATTAACTCGCCACGGTGTCAGGCATGTTTGCATTGCCCCTGGCTCTCGCTCTACGCCGCTCACCCTGGCAGCGGCGGACAATTCCGCTTTTATTCACCACACCCATTTTGATGAGCGTGGTCTTGGGCATCTGGCGCTGGGACTGGCGAAAGTGAGCAAGCAGCCCGTTGCCGTGATTGTCACGTCGGGTACGGCTGTCGCTAACCTTTACCCGGCGCTGATTGAAGCCGGGTTAACGGGGGAAAAACTGATCCTGCTGACCGCGGATCGCCCTCCTGAGCTGATTGACTGTGGCGCGAATCAGGCGATTCGTCAGGCCGGTATGTTTGCTTCGCATCCGTCACAGACGCTTTCTCTTCCGCGCCCAACGCAGGATATTCCCGCCAGTTGGCTGGTGTCGACCATCGATAATGCGCTTGCCTCGCTACATGCGGGGGCGGTGCACATCAACTGCCCGTTTGCTGAACCGTTGTATGGCGACATGGACGATACCGGTCTGGCCTGGCAACAACGTCTCGGTGACTGGTGGCAGGATGATAAACCCTGGCTGCGCGAAGCGCGCCGGCTGGAGAGTGACAAACAGCGCGACTGGTTCTTCTGGCGACAAAAACGCGGCGTGGTGATTGCCGGGAGAATGAGCGCGGAAGAGGGCAAAAAAGTCGCACAGTGGGCGCAGACGCTGGGCTGGCCGCTGATCGGCGATGTTCTGTCGCAAACCGGCCAGCCGCTTCCCTGTGCCGATCTCTGGCTTGGTAACGCGAAGGCGATTACGGAACTACAACAGGCGCAGATTGTTGTGCAACTGGGCAGCAGTCTGACCGGAAAACGTTTACTGCAATGGCAGGCAAGCTGTACGCCTGACGAGTACTGGATTGTCGATAATATCGAAGGACGGCTCGATCCTGCGCATCATCGTGGTCGCCGTCTGGTCGCAAAACCTGGTGACTGGCTGGAACTGCATCCGGCGGAAAAACGCCAGCCCTGGTGCGTTGACATCCCGCGTCTGGCGGAACAGGCCTGGCAGGCGGTGGTGGCGCGTCGGGATACGTTTGGTGAAGCGCAACTGGCTCATCGTATCCGCGACTATCTGCCTGAGCAAGGGCAGCTCTTTGTCGGCAACAGCCTGGTGGTACGCCTGATTGATGCGCTGTCAAAACTCCCTGCGGGTTACCCGGTTTACAGCAATCGTGGCGCCAGCGGAATTGACGGACTCTTATCGACGGCGGCGGGCGTGCAGCGTGCGAGCGCAAAATCGACGCTGGCGATCGTCGGCGACCTGTCGGCGTTGTACGATCTCAACGCGTTAGCCTTGCTACGTCAGGTTTCCGCGCCGTTCGTGCTGATTGTCGTGAACAATAACGGCGGGCAGATTTTCTCGCTGTTGCCCACGCCGCAGAGCGAACGCGAACGCTTTTATCTGATGCCGCAAAATGTTCATTTTGAGCATGCCGCAGCGATGTTTAATCTCAAGTATCACCGCCCGGAAAGCTGGAATGAACTGGATGCGGCGCTGGCTGGGGCATGGCGCACCCCTGCAACCACGGTGATTGAACTGGTGGTCAATGATACCGACGGCGCGCAGACCCTGCAGCAGTTACTGGCGCAGGTAAGCCATCTATGATCCTGCACGCGCAGGCAAAAAACGTTCAGCCCGGTTTACCCTGGCTGGTTTTTTTGCACGGCTTTTCTGGCGACGCTCAGGAATGGCAGCCGGTTGGCGAGACGCTTTCCGGCTTTTCCCGACTGTATCTTGATTTGCCAGGGCATGGCGGATCGGCTGATATTCATGTCAGTGGGTTTGCTGATGTCACTGCGTTATTGCGTAATACCCTACTTAGTTACAACATACTGAACTACTGGCTGGTGGGATACTCTCTCGGCGGCAGAATAGCGATGATGGCGGCCTGTCAGGGGATGCCGGGGCTTAGCGGTCTGGTGGTAGAAGGCGGACATCCGGGACTGCAAAGCGATGCGGAACGTGATGCGCGCCAACGTTCTGACCGTCACTGGGCGGAACGCTTTCGCCATGACGCGCTGACCGACGTTTTTCATGACTGGTATCAGCAGCCGGTTTTTGCTTCGCTGAACGCGCAACAACGGGAGGCGCTGATCGCCTTGCGCAGCCAGAATAACGGCGAAACGCTGGCTGCCATGCTGGAGGCCACCTCGCTTGCCGTTCAGCCTGATTTACGCGCGGCGCTCAGCGCGCGCGCATTTCCGTTTTATTATTTATGTGGTGAACGTGACAGCAAATTTTGCGCCCTTGCGGCGGAATTAGCCGCGACCCGCCATGTGATTCGTAACGCCGGACACAACGCGCACCGGGAAAATCCCGCAGGCGTGGTGGACAGTCTGGCTCAGATTCTGCGTCTCTGACTAAAGGACACACTATGATCTATCCTGATGAAACAATGCTTTACGCACCGGTTGAATGGCACGACTGCTCCGAAGGTTACACGGACATTCGTTATGAAAAATCCACCGACGGTATTGCAAAAATCACCATTAATCGTCCACAGGTGCGCAACGCATTCCGTCCTTTGACCGTCAAAGAGATGATTCAGGCGCTGGCGGATGCCCGTTATGACGACAACGTGGGCGTGATTATTTTAACCGGCGCGGGCGATAAAGCGTTCTGTGCGGGTGGTGACCAGAAAGTGCGTGGTGACTACGGCGGCTATCAGGACGACTCCGGCGTTCATCATCTGAACGTGCTGGATTTCCAGCGTCAGATCCGTACCTGTCCGAAGCCGGTCGTGGCGATGGTGGCGGGGTATTCCATCGGCGGCGGTCATGTTCTGCATATGATGTGCGACCTGACGATCGCGGCGGAAAATGCCATCTTTGGTCAGACCGGCCCGAAAGTGGGCTCCTTTGACGGCGGCTGGGGCGCATCCTACATGGCGCGTATCGTTGGGCAGAAGAAAGCGCGTGAAATCTGGTTCCTGTGCCGTCAGTACGACGCTAAACAGGCGCTGGACATGGGCCTGGTCAACACCGTTGTCCCGCTGGCAGACCTTGAAAAAGAAACCGTGCGCTGGTGCCGTGAAATGTTGCAGAACAGCCCAATGGCGCTACGTTGCCTGAAAGCGGCGCTGAACGCAGACTGTGATGGTCAGGCAGGGCTACAGGAACTGGCGGGTAACGCGACCATGCTGTTCTACATGACGGAAGAAGGTCAGGAGGGCCGTAACGCTTTCAACCAGAAACGTCAGCCTGATTTCAGCAAATTCAAACGGAATCCGTAATGCGTAGCGCGCAGGTATACCGCTGGCAGATCCCCATGGACGCGGGGGTGATTCTGCGCGACAGGCGGTTAAAAACGCGTGACGGGCTGTATGTCTGTCTGTGCGATGGCGAGCGTCAGGGCTGGGGGGAAATCTCCCCGCTGCCGGGATTCAGTCAGGAAACCTGGGAAGAGGCGCAGAGCGTATTGCTGGCCTGGGTTGATGGCTGGCTACAGGGACAGGATGCCTTGCCCGCGATGCCGTCCGTGGCTTTCGGCGTAAGCTGCGCGCTGGCGGAAATCGCCGGAACGTTGCCTGAGGCTGCGGACTATCGGGCGGCACCCTTGTGTACCGGGGATCCGGACGATCTGGTATTGCAACTGGCCGACATGCCAGGCGAAAAAGTCGCAAAGGTGAAAGTCGGACTGTACGAAGCGGTGCGTGACGGCATGGTGGTCAACCTGCTGCTGGAGGCGATACCAGAACTGCATTTGCGTCTGGATGCCAACCGCGCCTGGACTCCGCTCAAGGCGCAGCAGTTCGCAAAGTACGTGAATCCGGATTACCGCGACCGCATCGCTTTCTTCGAAGAACCGTGCAAAACGCGGGAGGACTCCCGAGCTTTCGCCCTTGAAACCGGCATTGCGATCGCCTGGGATGAAAGCCTGCGTGAACCGGACTTTGTCTTTGAGGCAGAAGAGGGGGTACGCGCGGTGGTGATCAAACCGACGCTGACCGGGTCGCTGGAGAAGGTTCGCGAACAGGTGCAGGCGGCGCATGCGCTGGGGCTGACGGCGGTGATCAGTTCGTCCATCGAGTCGAGCCTGGGCCTCACCCAACTGGCGCGCATTGCCGCATGGCTGACGCCGCAGACAATTCCCGGTCTGGACACGCTGAGTCTGATGCAGGCCCAGCAGATTCGCCGCTGGCCGGGCAGTCCGTTGCCGTTGATTGAACAAGATGCGCTGGAAAGAGTGCGATGACCTTTCCTGACTGGCCGTGGCGTTACTGGCGGCAGGTTCGGGCAGATGCGCCAGCCTTACGCCTGAATGACGAGGTGCTAAGCTGGCGTACGCTCTGTGGCCGCATTGATGCGCTCGCGAGTGGTTTTGCCGCGCAGGGGGTCACTGAAGGCTGCGGCGTTATGCTGCGCGCCTGGAACCATCCGCAGATGGTGCTGGCGTGGCTGGCGCTGTTACAGTGTGGGGCGAGGATCCTGCCGGTCAATCCGCAGCTTCCTCACTCCCTGCTGACAACCCTGTTGCCCGAGCTCACGCTGCAGTTTGCGCTGGATCTGGAGGGTGATAATCCCTTTCCCTTTCTGCTCTCGCTGGACGGCCAGAATGCAGATGGGCAGTATGCCGTCGACTGGCAGCCGCAGCGTCTGTGTTCCATGACCCTGACCTCCGGTTCGACCGGTCTGCCGAAAGCGGCAGTTCATGCCTGTCAGGCGCATCTTGCCAGTGCTGAAGGCGTACTGTCGCTAATGCCGCTGGCAAAAGACGACGACTGGCTGCTCTCTTTGCCGCTGTTCCATGTCTCCGGGCAGGGAATTATGTGGCGCTGGCTGTTTGCCGGAGCGCGGATGACCGTGCGCGAAAAGCAGCCGCTGGAACAGATGCTGGCCGGATGTACGCATGCTTCGCTGGTGCCGACGCAACTCTGGCGTCTGCTGGTGAACCAGACGCCGGTCGCGTTGAAAGCGGTTTTGCTCGGGGGGGCGGCGATTCCGGTGGCGTTAACCGAACAGGCCCGCGCCCAGGGGATCCGCTGCTGGTGTGGTTACGGCCTGACGGAGTTTGCCTCGACGGTGTGTGCGAAAGAGGCAGATGGTCTGGCTGATGTCGGTATGCCCTTACCGGGACGAGAAGTCAGAATTGTGAATGATGAAGTCTGGCTGCGAGCGGCCAGCATAGCGGAAGGTTACTGGCGTAATGGCAAACTGGTGCCGCTGGTTAACGACGAGGGCTGGTTTGCCACGCGCGATCGCGGCGTGCTGCAAGGCGGAAAACTGACTATCTCCGGGCGTCTGGATAATCTTTTTTTCAGTGGTGGCGAGGGCATTCAACCTGAAGAGGTCGAACGGGTTATCGTGACGCATCCGCATGTACTTCAGGCTTTTGTTGTTCCTGTTGCAGACGCCGAGTTTGGGCATCGTCCAGTGGCGGTTATTGAGTATGAGAGCGGCGATGCGGACATTGATCTCAGCGAATGGGTAAAAGACAAACTGGCGCGTTTTCAGCAGCCAGTACGTTGGTTATCGCTTCCGGCAGAACTGAAAAATGGCGGTATTAAAATTTCCCGGCGGGCGCTCATCGATTGGGTAAGCAATGTAACTCAGTAAAAAATCACTAATTTCACTTCACACGTCTGCGATCTACCTGCTATTGCAGCTTTGTTTATCTGCTAAAGTGTAACGTTATGTGAACATTCACAACGGGTAAGGTAAGCAATGGAATGGCGGGTAAAAAAGTCATGCTGCAATAAGACGTCAGGGAAGCATGTGCTGGTGCTGAGTGACACAGGCGACTCCCTGAAAATGTTGGCAGAAGTGCAATCCGATTGGGTTGTCAGCGCAGGCGACATGCTTTCTCCGCTGAAAGATGCCCGGTATTGCATTAATCGCGATAAATCGCGGACGATAAAGATTCTGGACGCCCGACATTATACCAGTGAGGAGTGGGAGCGTTTGAAGGCCTTACTGGAGAAAGCCTGAACGTCAGAGGGATTTCTGACGCGCGGGAAGAAAAATCGTCATCAGCCCAGCCATAATACATACCACGCCCACCAGCGCTTTCAGTGAGAACGTGCCTTGCCAGCCAGGTAAAATCATCGAGGCAATCCACACCAGCACATAACTCAGACTGAGCAAGGCGTAGGCTTTGCTCAGGGCGAGTTGATGTAGCGCTTTGTGCCAGCAGAAAACTGAAACCAGATATCCCATTAACCCGAAAAACAGCGCCAGTGGAGCGGGATTCAGGGAAAACAATGCGGGGATAAAAGCCTGCCAGTGCATGACTGGCGGCAGGTTTGTCATGGCAAAGCCGAGGCTAAGTTGCGCGACTGACGTGATAATGACGCTACACAATCCCCACAGTAATCCCATTATGCCGCGCTCCCCAGAATGAAAATTCCGCTGATGATGAGTGCGATACCCAGCCAGTGACGAAGCGTGACGGGTTCTTGCCAGATTTTCCATGCCAGCATCGTGACCCAGACAAAATTCAGGCTCAGCATCGGATAGGCGATACCCACGGGAATGTTTTGTAGCACCAGCAGCCACAGCGCCATCGCCAGACCGAGACAGACCAGGGCCAGCCCGAGCCACAGGGAAATATGCCGCATGCGCGCGCTGACAGACACAGGGCGCGTTGCCTGTTTCTGACACAATTGCCCGGCCACGCTGAGCAGACTGGCCATCATCAGAACCAGCCAGATCATTTGGGCCGATACTGAATCAGCACCAGACGCCCCTGATTATCGATGGTGTCAGCAGGGGGAATGGCAAGACGGTTGATATCTTCATCCTTCGCGATGGAAAGCACGAGTGTAATGACTCCTTCCTGACGATGCTGGCTGAGCCAGTCAGCAAAACCGTTGTAGCTGACGAAACGACCTTTGGCATCAGGGTAGTTAAGTCCATATTTCAGCTCACCAGTTTGCCCATACATGATGATGTCATCACGTTTCAGACTCCAGGCAAGTCCTGCGGCGACCCCTACGCTATCCGTCAGAATATAGCGGCTGGGGACAAGGGTTTCCCGGGTCATCTCAACGAAAAACTGCGGTTGTTTAGATTCCATCACCCTGTCCGGTATGGAAAAACCAAACAGCAACACCAGCCCGGTTGGGCAAAGCGCTGAGTAAATCCAGCTTTTTTCGGGGTTGCTCAACGTATACCAGCCGAAGAATGCCCACACCGAGAAAATACCCAGTGAACAAAAGACTTTATAAATCTCAATATAAACCCAGACAGGCGACTTGAGCGGCCCCCAAGGGGAGATGACCAGCGTGGCGATAATCCCGATGATACCGAACAGAATGTTGAGCCAGCCGTTGATGCGTAGTGCCTTACCTCCTTTTTCTGCGGCGCTCAGTCCGTATCTCGCCATCAGCATCGCCAGCGGCGCGAAGCACGAGAGAATATAGGTGGGTAACTTACCTTTGGCGATGCTGAAAAAGACAAGCGGCATCACAATCCAGCCCAGCAGATACAGGGCGCTACGGGACTCATCGCGCGACTGCCAGCCAGTTTTCAGTGCTCCCGGCAGTAGCGCAAGCCACGGCAAACTTCCGGCGATCAGCACGGGCAGATAGTACCAGAACGGCGCTTTGTGCTGCGCGTCGTCTTTCGCGAAACGCTGGATATGCTCGACCCAGAAAAAATAGTGCCAGAAATCGGGCTCGCGGCGGGCGATGGCCAGCGCCCACGGCAGGATAATGGCGACACAACTGATGACAGCCAGGCCACCAAACAGAAACAGATCTTTCCAGCGTTTCTGGACCGCTACCCACGGTAAGATGCTGAGCACCGGGACGGCGAGCGCAAGAAAACCTTTGGTCATCACCCCCATCCCGCAGGTGAGCCCCAGCAGCAGAAATCCGGCGCTTTTGCCTTTCCACGTGGTGGCCTGCATTGTCAGCCAGAAACTGCACATTCCTGCCACCAGCCAGAGCGCAATCAGCGGATCGAGTACCGCGTAGGTGCCGATGCTATACACGATAAACAACGACAGGAAGATAATGGCTGATAACAGCGCTGTTCGTCTGTCCTGCCATAAACGCATTGCAAGCCAGGCGATCAGCAGGGCGGTCAGTAGCGTCGCAAAAATCGCGCCAGCACGAACGCCAAAGTTGTTTGCGCCAAACAGCCATTGCCCGATGCTGTTGATCCAGTAGCCAGCAATCGGTTTTTCAAAATATCGCAGTCCCAAAAAGTGGGGGACCAGCCAGTCGCCGGAGGCTAACATTTCACGGCTGATTTCGGCGTAGCGTGTTTCATCCGGCTGCCAGAGCAGACGAAGGTTGACAGGGATCAGATAACCCAACGCGATAAATGCAATCAATGCCAGTGAGTGACGTATATTCTTCATTGTCTGATGCTCACAGATTGCTGACAGCCAAGCCAGCCTTCTCTTCCTGCCATTTTCCCGCGGACAATTTGCCCGGGCGGTAATGTCTGTCGATCGTCAGGCAATAAATCGCCAAGCGGGCAGAACGTAATGCCTGCATCAACGGCGCGCTGGAGGAGATCTTCAAACTGGCTGCGGTATGCGCAGCCTTCGACTTCGGCATGAATGGTATAGACCGGCGTGCCTCTATCCCGCTGCATACGCGCGAGGATCCAGGGATTGAAATCCTCAGCATGAACCTCGACGCCAACAACCTCGTCCCAGGTGGGGAGCGTCACCGGAATTTGCGGTGTGCCAAAGAGATCATCCCCGAGGAGCGGGCGAAACGGCGCACTGCCGCGACAGTCGCTGTTGTATCGCAGCGAGAACGGCTGTTTGGCCCGCACGACGCGCTGGTCAGCGCGCCAGCCTGCAACCGCCGAGCAGGTGACCGGCTGGCCGGTTATGGCCTCCAGCGCCGAGATACCGCGTGAAATATCCTCGGTGAGCTGCTGCTCGCTCCAGTGGGGACTGCGGGATTGCCAGGCGTGATGATCCCAGGCATGCAACCCGGTTTCATGATGGCGCGCCGTTTCACGGATAATCGCGGCATTTGCCCGGCCGATCTCTTTGCCCGGCCAGGCCGTGCCCGCTAACAGAATATCCCAGCCATAGAGCGATGCGGCGTTGGAACGCAGCATTTTCCACAGAAACTGAGGCTTTATCAGACGCCAGAGATGGCGTCCCATATTGTCTGGCCCAACGCTGAAGAAAAAACTTGCCCGAATATTATATCGGTTCAATGTCTCTAACAGACGAGGTACGCCTTCGCGGGTGCCACGAAAGGTATCGACATCAATGCGCAAGCCCACGTTTGTCATGATGTTTGATCCGTGAGTTCCACGCTGCGCAGGAAGAAGTCCAGGGTTTCTTCAACCGTCTCGCGCATGTCGATAGTGGGTTCCCAGTTCAGGCAGCGTTTGGCATTGCGAATGTTGGGCTTACGGTGCTCCACATCCTGATAGCCCTTACCGTAATAGCTGCTACTTTCGACAACTCTTAATCCGGCAAATGGCGGGAAGTGATGGCGCAGCGGATGCTTGTCGAAACTCTCCAGCAGCATCTCTGCTAATTCTTTAATACTGGCTTCGTTTGTCGGGTTGCCGATATTGATGATTTCACCCTCGCAGCGTCCCCCTTCATTTTCGATGATCCGGTAGAGCGCTTCGATGCCGTCGCGAATGTCCGTAAAGCAGCGTTTTTGTTTGCCTCCGTCGATAAGCTTGATTGGCGAACCTTCCACCAGATTGAGGATCAACTGAGTAATGGCGCGTGAGCTGCCAATTCGTGCGGAGTTCAGGCTATCGAGACGCGGCCCCATCCAGTTGAACGGGCGGAAAAGGGTAAAGCGAAGCCCTTCTTTTTCGCCATATGCCCAGATAACGCGGTCCAGAAGCTGCTTGGACACAGAGTAAATCCAGCGGGGTTTGTTGACCGGGCCGACAATCAGATTTGAACTGTCCTCATCGAACACCTTGTCAGTACACATCCCATACACTTCCGACGTTGACGGGAAAATGATGCGCTTACGGTATTTCACGCAATAACGAATGATTTTTAGGTTCTCTTCAAAATCCAGTTCAAAGACGCGCAGCGGGTTGCGGGTGTATTCAATCGGCGTCGCAATAGCGACCAGCGGTAGCACCACATCGCACTTCTTAACGTGGTACTCGATCCACTCAGAGTGAATACTGATATCCCCTTCAACAAAGTGAAAGCGTGGATGGCTGAGGAAACGGTCAATCGCATCGCTACCGATGTCCAGACCATAGATTTCGTAGTTATCTTCACGAAGCAGGCGTTCGGTAAGATGATTACCGATGAAGCCATTCACGCCCAGAATCAGCACGCGGGTACGGCGCTTACTGGCGACCAGTGTCGAGCTGTTTAAACGTGAACCTGTCACCAGCCCCAACACCTGCGCTAACTGTGCGCCTTGCATGGTGATGCCATCACCTGCCTGTCCGGTCACGACCTCCAGCGCACCTTGCGAACAGGCAATCAGCAAAGGAGATACCGAAATTACCGTTCCGGGCAGGGCGGCGTGTGTCTGAGGATGAACACGGGACGACCAGACGGTAAACTTTTGCGTACCGGAATGGCTGAATGCGCCAGGCCAGGGGGCTGACACGGCACGCACCATGTTGTGCAGCGTAGACGCGGGTTTACTCCAGTCAAGACGACTGTCTTCGGGCGTGCGGCGACCAAAGCAGGTCGCTTCGCTTTCGTTTTGCTGCACCTCATGAATCTCTTTTTGCATGATGGCGGGCAGCGTCTGCCCCAGCATCTGTCGCGCGGCCTGGCACAGTTTGTGGTGTAACGTCAGGGCCATATCGTCAGGTGATATTTCAACGCGCTGCTGCGCGATAATGGCGCCTGCATCGGCACGCTTCACCATGCGGTGCAGGGTAACGCCCGTTTCGCTTTCGCCATTCTCCAGCACCCAGTTCAGCGGCGCGCGGCCGCGATATTTCGGCAGCAGCGATCCATGCAGGTTAAACGCGCCGGCCGGGGCCAGATCTAAAATGGCATCGCTCAGCAAATGACGATAGTAAAACGAGAAAATCACCTCGGGTGCAAGCTGATGAATGCGCTCAACCCAGATCGGGTGATTGACGTTATCGGGCGCGTAAACGGGAATGCCCGCGTCAGCCGCCAGACGAGAAACGGAGCCAAAAAAGGCGTTTTCTCCCGGATTATCGGTATGGGTAAAAATAGCGGCAATGTCATAACCCGCGTCAATCAGGGCCTGAACGCCCAGACATCCCATATCGTGATATGCGAAGACAACAGCTTTCATTATTGATTTTCCTCAGTCGAATTCAGGCTTTCCGGGCGGATAACGTGCTGGATAAAATAGCGGGGACGGGCGCGGACATCATTGTAGATTCGCCCGATGTACTCACCGAGTAATCCCATCCCAATAAACTGCGCGCCAATAAAGGTAAACAGGACAGCGAACAGCATAAACACACCTTCCGCTGCCCACTGCGGTCCCAGCGTTAGTCGGAGAATGACCAGCAATATCGACAGGGTAAAACCGGTTATCGCGATCACGCTGCCGAGCAGGCTGAGCATGCGCAAAGGGGTTGTCGTCAGACAGGTTACCAGGTCGTACATCAGGTTAATCAGGCGCATAAAACTGTATTTGGAATCGCCGAATTCACGTTCCGCGTGATGGACCGGGATTTCTGTTGCGCGACGGGCAAAGATATTCGCCAGAATGGGGATAAAAGTGCTGCGTTCGTGGCAATGCAGCATGGCGTCAATAATGTGGCGTCGATAGGCGCGCAGCATACAGCCATAGTCGCCCATCGCTTTGCCCGTTGTGCGTTGAATCAGATGGTTGATCATCTTCGACGCCGTCTTGCGGAACAGGCTGTCCTGGCGATTCTGGCGCACCGTTCCCACCACGTCATAACCTTCATCGGCTTTCGCCACCAGTCGGGGGATCTCCTCCGGGGGATTTTGCAGATCGGCGTCAAGGGTAATGATCAGGTCGCCGGTTACGTGGCTGAATCCGGCCATAATGGCGGAATGTTGCCCATAGTTGCGATTGAGCAGAATCGAAACGACATGGCTGCCTTCAGCTTCTGATGCCTCTCTTAAGATCTGTGCTGAGTAATCGCTGCTGCCATCATCCACTAACAGGATTTCCCAGGCTTTTCCGAGGCTTTCGCAGGCTTCAGTGGTCCGTCGAAGCAATTCCGGCAGGCTCTCCTGCTCGTTGTAAACCGGGATCACCACTGACACTTTTTTAATCGGAGTCGCTTCAAACATCGTTATTTACCTGCAATCTGACGAAGCGCGCTGATAACGCGGGTGGTATCCGCCGGGGTCATATCGGGAAACAACGGCAGGGAGCAGATCCGTGCGCTGTTCCATTCGGAGTTGGGAAGTGATAAATGAGGAAAGCGCTCACGATAATATTTCTGGGTATGCGCGGCGCGAAAATGCAGGCCGGTACCAATCCCCTGTGCTTTGAGGGCTTCCATCAGCGCATCACGGCTGATGCCGCATCGTGCTTCATCAACGCGAATAATAAACAGATGCCAGGCATGAACATGCGACCATGACGGCAGGCTAAGCGGCTGAAGGGGAAGGTCGGCCAGCGCGTGTTGATATTCCAGCGCAATCGCAGCGCGTCGACGATTTATTTCCTCAAGTTTGCTTAACTGAACCAGGGCGATAGCGGCGTTAATATCGGTCAGATTATATTTGTATCCCGGTGTCAGCACTTCTGCCTGCGGGGCTCGGCCATAAGTCTGACGGTCATAAGCATCGACGCCGAGACCATGAAATTTCAGGCTGCGCAAACGTTGGGCGAGGTGTTCGTCATCAGTGACGATGAGCCCCCCCTCCGCGCAGGTGATATTTTTGATGGCGTGAAAGGAAAAAATCGCCGTACCTTGCGCGCCGACGTGGCGATCTTTGTAACGGGTGCCCACGGCATGGGCGGCATCTTCAATGACAGGAATGCCATGGTGTTGTGCAAGGCGGTAAATCGGATCAAGGTCGGCAGGCGCGCCCGCGTAATGAACGGGAATGATCGCTTTGGTGCGGGGAGTTATCGCGGCGTCGATCTGTTCTGCGCTGACCATCAGCGTGTCGCGGTCGACATCCACCATCACCGGCGTCGCCCCCAGCAAAACGATCATATTTAGCGTGGAAACCCACGTCATTGACGGCGTAATGACTTCATCGCCAGGGCCAATACCCAGCGCCATCAGTGTGATATGCATTCCCGCCGTTGCCGAACTGACGGCAATCGCGTGTTGATTTCCGGTTAGCTGGCAGAAAGCGTCTTCCAGTTGCTGGTTTTTCGGACCGGTGGTGATCCATCCAGAGTCGAGAACCGCCTTGATCGCGTTAAGTTCTTCTGAACCTACCGCCGGGCGAGAGAAAGGCAGAAAGTCAGACATCATATTTCCTTTAGCCATTTGGATGCTGCGATCCTCTTATTTATTAAATGCTAAACAGGAGGCTAAATAAGGATTACCCCATCTGGAGCGAGATGCTAATAGAGGAATATTAATTTAACCTTAAGAACTTAAGGTCGCAGATAAATAAACTATTTTGACTTTTTTATATTTGCATTGACGGTGATTTTAGGGCATTTTCCTCACATCATCTTTCATGTTCTCATTAAACAGTTTGCTGTTTTTATATTTCTATTTATCGGTAATATGTGGGGTTTTATGTGTTTAAATTGACACATTCTTTTGTTAAATACAGAAAAGGCCTGTTTACTCTGTTGTCTGTGCTGGGCATGTTAATCGGCCTGAGTAGTGGTTACGCCTGGAGCAGTAATGGGTTACCGAGAATCGATTCCCGCACGCTGGGCCGTCTGGAAAAACAGCACCCGGTTATCGTGCTGTTTCGTCATGCGCAGCGCTGCGATCGTTCAGACAATACCTGCCTGTCGGATAAAACTGGTATCACTGAGTATGGAGCCAGACAGGCCCGGATGCTTGGGCAGTCGTTTGGTCAGGAGGTAAAAGACTATGATCTTTATGCCAGTGATACGGTGCGCACCATTCAGTCAGCCACCTGGTTTTCTACAGGACAAAAAGTGATTGTGAATAAAGATATGCACCAGTGCGGGAGGCAGACAGCGTCGGCGATTAAACGTATCGCGAGTATGTCTGCAGATAAGAATGTGGTTATTTTTACCCATAATCATTGTCTGACATACCTCGCAAAAAATATGCGTGGGGTAAAAATTACGCCGGATTATCTCGATGGACTGGTGATGCATGTCCAGAACGGGAAATTATTTCTTGATGGTAAATATGTGGCATCGTAATCAGCAATGATCAATTCATCATGACAGCCGTAACGGCTGTCATCGATAATTACAATAACCCTTTAAGGGTGAGGGTTTTTCGTGTTGCGATATTTAAATCGTACTTCGACAACTCTTCCGGTCGGACCCAGGCGAAAGCCTGAAACTCTTCGTTGATATGTACGGCGCGATTGGCGGCGACACAATCGAATATCAGGTAAATCATGTAGAGTTCTTCCTGGCTACCGTCAGGATAGGTTTTGGTACGAATGTCATCGCTGAAGGTCCAGGGTTTGATAGCAGTCAGAACCAGTTCATCCCCCAGTTCTTCACGAATCTCACGACGCAGCGCCTCCTCAATCTGCTCTCCCGGCTCAACCCCACCGCCAGACAGCGCCCATTGACCCGGAAAAACTCCCCGATCGTCGGCCATCTGGCACAGGAGATAACATCCATCATTCTCTATTAAGGGGCAAACAATAGTCCTTTGGCGCACAATAATATTCCTTAGAGCAGAGGTAACATGGAAACGGAAAAGTTTATCTCCTGATAACCTAAGAAAAAATGTTTATTTTCCATTGAGATGCAAAATTCACTGTTATAAGGGGTTATGAACAGAAAAAGCGTTTTCCCAATCAAACGTTCCGTAAATGGTTTTGGAGTGTACTATTCATGGTTGTTATTGGTATTATTTTCTTACAAAACGATAGGTTATCGCTTTTTTAATTCATTGATTCCTTTGTCTCTGGCAGTACAATCCATCAGTTTTGGAGCAGTTTACATATTTGCTTGATGGAAACGGTAAAAATGAAGAAGAGCGTATTATTTGGAATGGCGGGAATGCTGTTCATTTCTGCTTCTGTGAGTGCAATGAGCATTAGCGGCCAGGCGGGGAAAGAATATACCAACGTGGCGGTTGGGTTTGGTACAGAATCCTCCGGGCTGGCGATGAGCGGCGACTGGACGCATAGTGATGACGACGGTGACGTCGCAGGCCTGGGCCTGGGTCTGAATCTCCCACTTGGACCGTTTCTGGCGACGGTGGGTGGCAAAGGGCTTTACACCAATCCGAACGATGGTAATGAAGGTTATGCCGCCGCAGTCGGTGGCGGATTACAATGGCCTATTGGCGACAGCGTTCGTCTGTTCGGCGAGTACTATTACTCTCCGGATTCGCTCTCCAGCGGTATTGAGAGCTATCAGGAAGCGAATGCTGGCGCGCGCCTTTTGATCATGCGTCCGCTGAGCATTGAGGCCGGTTACCGCTACCTGAATCTGGCGGGGAAAGACGGCAATCGTGACAACGCCCTTGCTGACGGCCCGTATGTCGGGGTCAACGCCAGCTTCTAATCCCGATGGCGCGACGTCCTGTCGCGCCGCTTTACTTCCTTGCGGATATTTCTCTACCACGCCACTTCCCCCTTTGCGTTATAGTGTTTTCATCATAAGAGCAGGAGAACACGATGCTAAAGGTCGAAATGTTGTCCACCGGGGATGAAGTGTTGCACGGGCAAATCGTCGACACGAATGCTGCCTGGCTGGCCGATTTTTTCTTTAATCAGGGATTACCTCTGACCCGCCGAAATACGGTGGGCGATAACCTCGACGATCTGGTCGCCATTTTGCGCGAACGCAGCCAGCAGGCTGATGTGCTGATCGTCAACGGCGGACTAGGGCCAACCAGCGATGATCTCAGCGCGCTCGCTGCGGCGACGGCGAAGGGCGAAGGATTGGTGCTGCATGAGGCATGGCTTGCTGAGATGGAGCGCTTTTTCCGTGAGCGGGGCCGGGTGATGGCGCCCAGCAATCGCAAACAGGCAGAACTGCCCGCCAGCGCTGAATTTATCAATAATCCCGTTGGTACCGCCTGCGGGTTTGCCGTACAGCTCAATCGTTGCCTGATGTTTTTTACCCCGGGCGTACCGTCAGAATTCAAAGTGATGGTTGAGCATGAGATCCTGCCGCGTTTACGTGAGCGATTCTCACTCACTGAACCGCCGCTGTGCCTGCGTCTGACCACCTTTGGTCGCTCGGAAAGCGATCTGGCGCAACGCCTTGATTCACTGTCCTTACCCGAAGGTGTCACTCTCGGCTATCGCTCATCCATGCCGATTATTGAGCTGAAGCTTACCGGTCCCTGGGCTCAGCGCGAAGCGATGCGCAGCCTGTGGCAGGAGGTGAAGCGCGTAGCCGGGCAAAGCCTTATTTTTGAAGGCACCGAAGGACTCCCCCTGCAAATTGCGCGTGAGTTGCAGAAACGACAGCTCAGTCTGACGCTCAGCGAGCAGTTTACCGGCGGGTTGTTGGCGCTTCAGCTTTCTCGCGTCGGTGCGCCGTTATTAGCCAGCGAAGTGGTGCCTTCCCAGGAAGAGACGCTGGCGCAGACCGCGCACTGGACGTCGGAACGGCGTGGTAACCATTATGCCGGCCTGGCGCTGGCGGTTTCCGGACTGGAAAACGAACACCTGAATTTTGCGCTCGCCACGCCGGACGGGACGTTTGCGCTGCGGGTTCATTTCAGCGTGACGCGCCACAGCCTGCAGGTGCGTCAGGAAGTTTGCGCGATGATGGCCCTTAACATGCTTCGTCGCTGGCTGAATAAGCAGGATATTGCCAGTGAGCACGGTTGGATCGACGTGGTTGAGTCCTTAACCCTGTAGTCTGGCATCGCCCGGTCGCGCGCCGCTGACCGGGCCGATACGTTTTTGTCCAACCTGTTGTACTCCCCGTAAAAAAATCCGTGCGTTAATTCACATTTCTGCCCGTAACTTTTCCAGTCTGCTGGAAGAAGGGCACGATTTGACACGCTTCACAACTTTACGCCCGATGACCGATCACACTGATTCCAGTATCTCAGACTGGAGTCCAGTATGTTGGAATCAAGTAAAGTCCCGGCGCTCACCCGGGCCATTGATATTCTCAATTTAATTGCCCGCATTGGCCCGTGCAGCGCAGCGACGATTATTGAAACGTTGAAGATCCCCAAGAGCACCGCGTATCTGCTGCTCAATGAGCTGAAGCGTCAGCGATTCGTTAGCGTCGATCATCAGGAGAATTTTTGCCTGTGGACCAAGCTGGTGGAGCTTTCCGGTCACGCGCTCAGCAAAATGGATCTGCGTGAACTGGCGCGACCGCGTCTGACACAACTGATGGATGAGACCGGGATGTTGTGCCATCTGGGGATCATCGATCATGAAAGCGCCTATTACATCCTGAAGGTGGAATCGCCATCGACTATCAGCGTGCGCTCCCATGAAGGGAAGAGTCTTTCACTGTATCGCTCAGGCATTGGTAAATGTCTGCTGGCCTGGCAGCCTGCTGCGGTGCGTAAAGCCATCATTGAGCAACTGGTGTGGGAACAAGCGACACCGACCACAATCACTCAACCCCAGCAGCTCAACGAGGAACTGGAACGCATCCGCCAGCGCGGCTGGAGCTTCGACAACGGTGAAGATTATCCGGATGTCCGCTGCGTCGCTGCCCCCGTTTTTAATGCCAACAATGACCCTGCCGCCGCCATTTCGGTGGTCGGTACCCGATTACAAATCAACGAAGAGAATCGTGATTATCTGGCGGGCAAGGCCATTGCCTGTGCGAAAGATATTTCACGCCTGTTGGGATGGAAAAGTCCCTTCGATTCACTCGCCTCATAAGAATGGAGAACATCATGACCCTACCCAAAATTAAACACGTTCGCGCCTGGTTCACCGGCGGTGCTACCGCAGAAAAAGGTGCCGGCGGCGGTGATTATCACGATCAGGGCGCCAACCACTGGATTGACGATCATATCGCCACGCCAATGAGCAAATACCGCGAGTACGAGCAATCACGCCAGTCTTTTGGGATCAACGTGTTAGGTACGCTGATTGTTGAAGTGGAAGCCGAGAACGGCCAGACGGGGTTTGCCGTTTCCACGGCAGGGGAGATGGGCTGCTTTATCGTTGAGAAGCACCTCAACCGCTTTATCGAAGGCAAATGCGTCAGCGATATCAAACTCATTCACGATCAGATGCTCGGCGCGACCATGTACTACTCCGGCTCTGGCGGTCTGGTGATGAACACCATCTCTTGCGTCGATTTGGCGCTGTGGGATCTGTTTGGCAAAGTGGTGGGGCTGCCGGTCTACAAACTGTTGGGCGGCGCGGTGCGTGATGAAATTCAGTTTTATGCCACGGGTGCACGTCCGGATCTGGCAAAAGAGATGGGCTTTATTGGCGGCAAAATGCCTACGCACTGGGGGCCGCATGACGGCGATGCGGGGATTCGCCAAGATGCGGCCATGGTGGCCGGCATGCGCGAGAAGTGCGGCCCGGATTTCTGGCTGATGCTCGATTGCTGGATGAGCCAGGATGTGAATTACGCCACGAAACTGGCCTACGCCTGCGCGCCGTCCAACCTGAAGTGGATTGAAGAGTGTCTGCCGCCTCAGCAATACGAGGGCTATCGGGAACTGAAACGCAACGTGCCGGCAGGCATGATGGTCACCAGCGGCGAGCACCACGGTACGCTGCAATCCTTCCGCACGCTGGCAGAAACCGGCATCGATATCATGCAGCCGGATGTGGGCTGGTGCGGTGGTTTAACGACGCTGGTCGAGATCGCGGCGATTGCCAAATCGCGCGGGCAACTGGTTGTGCCTCATGGCTCGTCGGTCTATTCGCACCATGCGGTGATCACGTTCACGAACACGCCGTTCAGCGAATTCCTGATGACCAGCCCGGACTGCTCGACCCTGCGTCCACAATTCGACCCAATTCTGCTGGATGAGCCAGTGCCGGTGAATGGCCGCATTCACAAGTCCGTTCTGGATAAGCCTGGATTCGGCGTTGAGCTCAACCGGGACTGCAACCTGAAGCGCCCCTATAGCCACTAATGACCTGTGCGTTGCCGCACTGACGGCAACGCCCTCATCTCTTTGAGGAACTTGCTATGAGTACCACTTTGCTTGACGGCGTGGTGAAGAAAAACCGCGCGCGTTTAATTCCGTTCATGCTGGCGCTGTATGTCCTGGCGTTTCTGGACCGTTCAAACATCGGTTTTGCCAAAGAGACCTACCAGATTGATACCGGGCTGAGCAATGAAGCCTATGCGCTCGGGGCGGGGATTTTCTTTGTGGTCTATGCCTTTCTTGGCGTTCCCGCCAACCTGTTGATGCGCAAACTGGGGGCCAGAACCTGGATTGGCGCCACCACGTTGCTATGGGGTTTTCTCTCTGCGGCGATGGCGTGGGCGGATACGGAAGCGAAATTCCTGATTATCCGCACTCTGTTGGGGGCCGCCGAAGCCGGTTTCTTCCCGGGGATGATCTATCTCACCTCGCAATGGTTCCCGCAGCGTAACCGCGCCAGCATCATGGGGCTGTTTTACATGGGAGCGCCGCTGGCGTTGACGCTGGGCTCACCGCTTTCCGGTGCGCTGCTGGAAATGCACGGTTTTATGGGTCACCCTGGTTGGTTCTGGATGTTCGTTATCGAAGGGTTGCTGGCAGTAGGCGCAGGCGTATTCACCTTCTTCTGGCTGGATGACACGCCGCAACAGGCGCGTTTCCTCAGTACAGAAGAAAAATCGGTGCTTATCAGCCAACTGGCAAGTGAAGAAGAGAAAAAGGTAACGTCAAAACTGTCGGATGCGTTGCGTAACGGTCGTGTCTGGCAACTGGCGATTATCTATCTGACCATTCAGGTGGCGGTCTACGGCCTGATCTTCTTTTTACCCACCCAGGTTGCTGCGCTGCTGGGGACCAAAGTGGGATTCACGGCCTCAGTTGTCACCGCGATTCCGTGGGTGGCGGCGTTGTTCGGGACCTGGCTTATCCCTCGCTACTCCGACCGAACCGGCGATCGTCGCAATGTTGCTGCGCTGACGTTGCTTGCCGCAGGGATTGGCATTGGTTTGTCCGGCCTGGTGTCACCGGTGCTGGCTATCCTCGCGCTCTGCGTGGCGGCGGTCGGGTTTATCGCCGTACAACCGGTCTTCTGGACGATGCCAACGCAACTGCTTTCCGGTACGGCGCTGGCGGCGGGGATCGGCTTCGTTAACCTGTTTGGCGCGGTAGGCGGGTTTATTGCGCCTATCCTGCGGGTGAAAGCGGAAACCCTGTTTGCCAGTGATGCCGCAGGTCTGCTGACGCTGGCGGGTGTCGCCATTATTGGCTCGCTGATTATCTTCTCGCTGAGCGTGAATCGTTCCGCGTCGCAACCGGGTGCTGCGCATCAATAGTTTTATCCATGTGGTAAGGATCATTATGAACGCATTGTTAGTAAACCCTTTTAAGGAAGCGCTTCGTAAAGGGGAAGAACAAATAGGACTGTGGTTGAGTTCGACCACCTCCTACATGGCGGAAATCGCGGCAACGTCGGGCTATGACTGGCTCTTAATCGACGGTGAACATGCGCCAAACACGGTGCAGGATCTCTATCATCAGTTGCAGGCGATTGCGCCCTATGCCAGCCAGCCGGTGATCCGCCCGGTCGAAGGAACGAAAGCCCTGATCAAGCAGGTGATGGACATTGGCGCGCAAACGCTGTTGATCCCGATGGTCGATAGCGCTGAGCAGGCGCGCCAGATTGTGGCTGCGACCCGGTATCCGCCGTTGGGTGAACGAGGCGTAGGGGCAAGCGTAGCGCGGGCGGCGCGCTGGGGACGTATCGAAAATTATATGGCGCAGGCCAATGCGTCGCTCTGCCTGTTGGTACAAGTGGAAAGTAAAACCGCGCTGGATAATCTGGATGAAATTCTCGATGTGGACGGGATCGATGGCGTGTTTATCGGACCTGCGGATCTCTCGGCATCGTTGGGTTACCCGGATAATGCCGGGCATCCGGAAGTGCAGCGGATAATCGAAGCGAGTATCAAGCGAATTCGCGGTGCCGGGAAAGCGGCGGGTTTCCTGGCGGTCGATCCGGCGATGGCGCAGAAATGTCTGGAATGGGGGGCAAACTTTGTTGCCGTGGGCGTCGACACTATGCTGTATACCGAGGCGCTGGACAGAAGGCTGGCGATGTTTAAGTCAGTCCCGACGGGGAAAACGGTGAAAAACAGCTATTAAGAAAACGCCCGGTGGCATTGCGCCACCGGGCTATGCACTTAACCTAATGCTTTCGCCAACAGGGTGATCGGGTGTTCGCAGCGCTTGCTGGTGGACATCTCGATTTGCCATTTGCAGGTCTCGCAGTCGGTCACCACGATATCTGCACCGCTATCTTCAATCTGTTTAAATAGTGGCGCGCCGATAGCTTGCGAAGTGGGGTAGTTCTCTTTTTTGAAGCCGTAGGTGCCGGCAATTCCGCAACACTGAGAGTCCAGTACGGTGAGTTCCAGGCCAGGAATGCGCCGCAACAGTTCAAGGGTGTAGAGCGTCCAGCCCATTTTTTCCATATGGCATGGCGTGTGGTAAACCACTTTCAATGGCAACGTCTTCAGGGGCAGCGTTTTGCCTTCGTCCAGTTTCCGCCACAGCCAGCGGGTGGCCAGTTCGATATGTTCCCGCAGACCGCTGTTGTCAACATCCAGCACTTCCGGATACTCGTCGCGCAACGCGAAAGTGCAGGTTGACGACGTCGCAATAACCGGGATCCCTTTCCCGCCAATGGCCTCGCGCAGGGATTCGACGTTAGTCACCGCCTGTTTACGCGCTTTGTCGGTAAACCCGTTGGCAATCAGCGGCACGCCGCAGCACTTCTCTTTGCTCAGTAACTGAACGCCGGTCCCCATTGCGTTCAGCACCTTGATCAGGTCTTTACCAAGCTGCGGATGGTTGTAATTAACAAAACAGCCGTGGAAAAACGCAACCTGATCTTTGTACTGCGCCTGTTGAGCCGCCACGCTGCGATACCAGCGGCGGAAGGTGCCAAAAGAGTACTTAGGCAAAGTGCGGCGATGATCAATTTTCAACGCGTAATCAAGTAGCTGACGAACCGGTTTCAGCGAGGTCGCCGTATTGACGACCGGGGCGAACGGCGTGGAGACACTGCCCATCAGGTCGGTATGACTTAAGATAAAATTACGCAGTGACGGACGGGTGGTGTCGTATTTTGCCCGCGCGCGCTGAATGATATCGCCGATTTTGACATCGGACGGACAGGCCACTTCGCAGCGTTTGCAGTTAATGCAATATTTCAGTGCGTCGTCATACAGAGCGCCGTCTTTCAGACGCAGGCGTTCGCCATCGGGACCGGCCTGTTTCGGACCGGGATAGCCCGGATTAACGCGGCTGACCGGGCATGCGGTGGTGCACACCGTGCATTTGATGCAACTTTCAAAACGCGTATCACTCATTGCTCACCTCCTGCACGTGCTGCAATGTGATGGGCGGCATGTAGCGCGGTGACCGCACAAACGCCGCCTCCGCATCCCTGGGCAATCGGATCGAATCCGCCGAGAACAGATCCAATGGCGTACAGATTTTCAATGGTTTTCCCCGCCAGCGACGGGCGCAGTGTCTCATCGGTGGTGACGCCAAACTGCTGCCAGGGTTGCGCATCAAAGAAATCACGTTGATACCATTCGGCGCGCGTCGCCGTTTGCTGAACATCCAGACCCAGAATCGGTTCGCGGATCCCGTCACGTTCAGCGATAAGCCCACTGCTAAAGAAACTTCCGCTGGCGAGTACGGCAAAACGTGGACGCAACGGGATATCCGCATGATTGCGCGTCCAGACTTCACTCACCACGCCGTTTTTACAGGTGACTTTTTTCACCTCATCGCCTGGCATCCAGATACCGCCCTGACGGACGAACTGACGCTGAAGCTGATTGTGTAAACGAATACCTGGTACAGAGGGCGGTAGCGTTGGCAAAAGCGTGAGCGCGCAGGGGAGACGGTCATTGAGCCAGCGCCAGAGGCTGTCATCCGTGAGGCCAAAACAGGCGGGCATAATGATCATTTCACAGGTTTTCGCGATCGGTAAAAGCGCGTCATACAACAGAGGCCATTTATCTTCGTTATCCAGAAAACGGGCAATGTTCACGGCGCGAAATTCGGTGGCGTTATCGCGCAACACGTCCAGTTCCGGCAAATCGATTTCAGCCGTTTCCACCTCCAGTTCGCGCTGGCGTAAAGAGGCTGCGGCGAGATGCGCCTGAAAATCCAGTAATCCGCTAATCCCCACCACGCAGATACGTTTTGCGCTGAGCGGCCAGACCGGCGCTTCCGGTGAACTAAGCCAGGTGGAACGCAGCGTTCCTAAAGGCGTAACTCGCTGATGTGACTGCTGAACGTGACCCTGTAAATGCGCGCCGGAAGCTGTCAGCAGCGCCTGTGCCTCCCCGGCGAGCGCCAGAACACGTTGCGAGCCGAGCGTTGTGTAAGGATGCGCAGGCGCCTGTTCTCGCAACGCCTCCAGACCGGCTGTAATGTCGTTCACCGGATTTCCATCCGGCAGCGCGCTGAGCAGATCCAGCGATCCGGAAGAGAAGTGCAGCGCGCTCTGCCCGCGTGTCACCACCGCGCAGCGTAAGCCGCTTTTTTGCAATTGCAAACCACACAGGAGTCCGGCGAGACCACCGCCCATAATCACCGTATCAAATCTCATCGTGGGGCTCCTTTTCCAGACCACATAATCCCTGGTACACCCAGCGGGTAAATTCGCTTTCACGCAGGGCATCGCCCCAGGCGATGGGTTGTACGCCTTTCCAGCGTTCGTTCAGGAAGTCAGAAAGCTGGGTGACAGACTGTGTTGCGCTGGTGATGTTAAAGCGTTGCAGTAAACCGGCGGCGCGACAGGCGCAGAGTTCGCCCTGACAGGTTCCCATCCCCACGCGGGTTCGACGGCGCAGATCCAGCAGGCTGTTCACGTTTAAATTTTCAACCGCATATTGCACTTCACCGGCGGTGACCGCTTCACATTCGCATACCACGCTGCGGTGCTGACGGCCGTGGCTCAACCATGCAGGCGTGCGATCGCCGTGACGATAGACGGCTGAGCCACGCAGTGGCGCGGGCAGGGAGATCACGCGCTTCAGCGTGCTTTCCGTTGGCTCTTGCGAACCCGGCAGCGGCGTGTCGGCGGTGACGCAAGGACGCGTGTTGCCGAGTTTGCGGCAGACCGCATCAGTGGCCCATTCCGCCATCAGGCGGTAGGTCATCAGTTTGCCGCCGGTGATGGTGATAAATCCTTCCAGACCGTCGCGTTTCGCGTGATCGAATAACACGATACCGCGGCTGACATTACGCCCTGTGGGATCGTCATCGCTGGCAACCAGCGGACGAACGCCGGAATAGGCGCGCAGGATGCGGGTTTTCGCCATTATCGGCGCCAGTTTTTCCCCTTCGCGCAGCAGGATATCAACCTCATCAGCGGTGACGCGGTTGCTGTCGATATCATTGTAATCAATGTGGGTGGAGGTGGTGCCAATCAGCGAAATGGTGTCACCAGGCACCAGAATGTCGGCATCCGATGGCTTACGACAGCGGTTGATCACGTGCTGATTGATGCGGTGATCCATGATAAGCAGCGACCCTTTCGCCGGGAACATGCGAATACTTAAATCGGCATATTCCGCGATACGCTGTCCCCAGATGCCAGCGGCGTTAACCACCACCGGCGCATGCAGGGTTTGCGTTTCGCCATTGAGATGGTTGCGCAGATGAACACCGCAGATGGTCGCGCCTTCGCGAATCAGTCCGGTCACTTCGTGGGCCGTCAGAATGACGGCGCCATGCTCTTTGGCATCCAGCATATTGGCGGCGGTCAGGCGGAACGGGTCAACAGTGCCATCAGGTACTTTCACCGCGCCAATCAACTGCGGGTTGACTGACGGTTCAATGATCCGCGCCTGCTGCGGATCGATCGCTTCGGCGCGAATGCCCGCGTCTTCGCAGGCGCGGATAAAGGTCGCCTGAAAGGAAAGCTCATCTTCGGGCAGGGTAATAAACAGACCGTCCGTTGGCTCAACGCAGTGGCGGGCGATACGTTTCAGAATCTGGTTTTCACTGATGCATTCACGGGCGGATTCAGCGTCGGTCACGGCATAACGCGCGCCGCTGTGCAGCAAGCCATGGTTGCGCCCCGTTGCGCCGGTCGCAATATCATGGCGTTCGACTAAAATCACGCGCAGTCCGCGCAGCGCACAGTCGCGGGCGATCCCTGCACCTGTGGCCCCCCCGCCAATGATAATCACGTCACTTGTTTGCGAGTCGCGAGTTTTCATTGTTTTCCCTCACAGTTCGTTTTTTATCATTTAGCCACATAAAAAGCATGGTTTGTTTGATTTCGCGCATATTCGCTCATTATTCGAAAATGAAACGTGATTTCGTGCGCCTTTCTGAACATTTGTCATAAATCTGTAACAATTTGTGCTGTAATTCACATTCACGACAGGTATCTTTGCATAACATCGCGACCACACTGGAAGCAGCGGGGTTGTTTGTACTACCTGCGGTGTTTACCACTTATAAAAGACGGGCCACGGAGGCTACATTATGTTGAGTATTTTTAAACCAGCGGCGCACAAAGCTCGCTTGCCAGCAGCGGAGATCGATCCGACTTACCGTCGGCTTCGCTGGCAGATATTTCTGGGGATATTCTTTGGCTATGCCGCGTACTATCTGGTACGCAAGAACTTTGCGCTGGCGATGCCGTACCTGGTTGAGCAGGGCTTTTCCCGTGGCGATCTGGGTTTCGCGCTGTCGGGGATCTCCATCGCTTACGGATTTTCGAAATTCATCATGGGGTCGGTCTCGGATCGCTCGAATCCGCGCGTCTTCCTGCCCGCTGGTTTGATTCTGGCAGCCGCAGTCATGCTGTTCATGGGCTTTGTGCCATGGGCGACATCGAGCATTGCTATTATGTTTGTGCTGCTGTTCCTGTGTGGCTGGTTCCAGGGAATGGGGTGGCCGCCGTGCGGACGCACCATGGTGCACTGGTGGTCGCAGAAAGAGCGTGGCGGAATTGTCTCCGTCTGGAACTGCGCGCATAACGTCGGCGGCGGGATCCCTCCTTTGCTGTTCCTGCTCGGGATGGCCTGGTTTAACGACTGGAAAGCCGCGCTGTATATGCCTGCTTTCGGGGCGATCCTCGTGGCTATTTTCGCTTTCGCGCTGATGCGTGATACGCCGCAGTCCTGTGGCTTACCGCCTATCGAAGAGTACAAAAACGATTATCCGGATGACTACAACGAAAAAGCGGAAGAAGAACTGACTGCGAAGCAGATTTTCATGCAGTACGTCCTGCCGAACAAACTGCTGTGGTACATCGCTATTGCTAACGTCTTCGTTTATCTGCTGCGCTACGGCATCCTCGACTGGTCTCCGACCTATCTGAAGGAAGTAAAACACTTCGCGCTGGATAAATCCTCCTGGGCCTACTTCTTCTATGAGTACGCCGGTATTCCTGGCACTCTGCTGTGCGGCTGGATGTCGGATAAAGTCTTCCGTGGCAACCGTGGCGCCACCGGTGTGTTCTTTATGACGCTGGTGACTATCGCGACCATCGTTTACTGGATGAACCCGGCCGGTAACCCCACCGTCGATATGATTTGTATGATTGTTATCGGCTTCCTGATCTACGGCCCGGTGATGCTGATTGGTCTGCATGCGCTGGAACTGGCACCGAAAAAAGCGGCAGGTACTGCAGCGGGCTTTACCGGCCTGTTTGGCTATCTTGGCGGTTCTGTGGCGGCAAGCGCCATCGTCGGTTACACGGTTGACTTCTTCGGCTGGGACGGCGGCTTTATGGTGATGATCGGCGGCAGTATCCTGGCGGTTATCCTGCTGGTTGTGGTCATGATCGGTGAAAAACGCCATCACGATGAGATGCAACTGAAACGCAACGGGGCTCAGTAAATGCAAACAACATTGAAAAACCTCAGCCTGGCGCTGCTGATGGCGGGCACGGTAATGGGCAGCCATGCGCTGGCGGCCAGCAACACCGATAAAGTGGTGATTGCGCACCGCGGCGCGAGTGGATATTTGCCGGAACATACGCTGCCGGCAAAAGCGATGGCCTACGCGCAGGGAGCGGACTATCTGGAACAGGATTTGGTGATGACCAAAGACGACCATCTGGTCGTTCTGCATGACCATTACCTGGATCGCGTCACGGATGTTGCGGAGCGTTTCCCCGATCGGGCGCGCAAAGATGGCCGCTATTATGCGATTGATTTTACCCTTGATGAGATCAAATCCCTGAAGTTCACTGAAGGGTTTGATCTGGAAAATGGCAAGAAAGTGCAAACTTACCCTGGCCGTTTCCCAATGGGAAAATCGGATTTCCGCGTTCATACCTTTGAAGAGGAGATCGAGTTTGTTCAGGGGCTGAACCATTCTACCGGTAAGAACATCGGAATCTATCCGGAAATCAAAGCGCCGTGGTTCCATCATCAGGAAGGAAAAGACATCGCGGCGAAAACGCTGGAAGTGCTGAAAAAGTATGGTTACAGCAACAAACAGGACAAAGTGTATCTGCAAAGTTTTGATGTGGCGGAACTCAAGCGCATCAAAAATGAGCTGGAACCCAAAATGGGGATGGACCTTAACCTGGTACAGTTGATTGCGTATACCGACTGGAATGAAACCCAGGAGAAGAAGCCGGACGGCAGTTGGGTGAATTACAACTACGACTGGATGTTTAAACCGGGGGCGATGAAGCAGGTGGCAGAGTATGCGGATGGTATTGGTCCGGATTACCACATGCTGATTGATGCGAAGTCGACGAAAGGCAATATCGTGCTGACTGGCATGGTGCAGGATGCCCATCAGAACAAGATGACGGTTCATCCTTATACAGTGCGTGCCGATCAATTGCCGGACTACACGACGGACGTGAACCAGTTGTACGACATTCTGTATAACAAAGCGGGAGTGGACGGGCTGTTCACCGACTTCCCCGATAAAGCGGTGATGTTCTTACGTAAAGAGTAAAAATCGCGTTATCCCTCTCCACTGCACCCCAAAGGCGGACAACCGCTGAGTAAGGTGCAGTTTTTTTATCTTTTTTCCTGCCTGCTAAAGGCTAAAAAGCACGCACCAGATCAAGAAATTCAGCCCATAGCATAAATATCTTAAGAAATCCTTAATCAGAAGATTTATATTAAACGTCTGAATAGTTTATGCCGTTATTGTAACGGATGAGGCCGAAATGGTGCAGGAAGAGTTTAATCACTGGTGGGCAACGGAAGGCGATTGGGTCGAAGAACCGAATTATCGACGCAAAGGGATGAGCGGTGTGCAATGCATCGAACGTGACGGAAAGAAATTATATGTGAAGCGGATGACGCAGCATCTTTTTCACTCCGCGCGCTATCCCTTTGGTCGCCCAACCATTGTGCGCGAAATCCAGGTGATTCGTGAACTCGAACGGGCGGGCGTCATCGTCCCGAAAATTGTCTATGGTCAGGCGACAAAAGTTAACGGCGAGTGGCGTGCGCTGCTGATCACCGAAGATATGAAGGGGTTTGTGAGCATTGACGAGTGGTATAAGCAGCATGCGATCGCGCCTTATCCTGATGAGGTGCGTGATGCGATGCTTAAAGCGGTGGCACTCGCCTTTAAAAAGATGCACAGCGTAAATCGTCAGCACGGCTGTTGTTATGTCCGGCATATCTATGTGAAAACGGAAGGGACAGTAGAAGCCGGATTCCTGGATCTGGAAAAAAGCCGTCGCCGTTTGCGTCGCCATAAAGCGGCACAGCACGACTTTTCTCAGCTTGAGAAATACCTGAGTCCCATTCCGAAAGCAGACTGGGAACAGGTCAAAGCGTATTACTACGCGATGTAACGCGTGCGTCACATCTCAATTTCGATATCGCCTTTTGCCCTGCAACAACAGGGCAAAATTTCATCGGGCTGAATAAACGCCAGAGGTTCCGCGATCCAGTCGACCTGACCGGCGACGAGGCGGGTTCGGCAGGAACCGCAATAGCCTTCGCGGCACTGATATTCCACTTCAACGTCATGCGATTCAAGCGCGGCGAGCAGGGAAGGGTGTTCATCCTGGCACAGCAACTGTGTGCCAGTGATGCGCAGCGTGACACGTCCCATCAGAGCTGGAAGTTACTCAGATCGTCGGTATCGACTTCTGAATCGATTTGGCCGACCAGATAAGAACTCACTTCCACTTCCTGTGGGGCAACCTGGACGTTATCAGACACCAGCCAGGTGTTGATCCACGGGATCGGGTTTGAACGGGTCTGGAAGGGCAGATCAAGACCCACGGCCTGCATGCGGATATTGGTGATGTATTCGACATACTGGCAAAGAATGTCTTTGTTCAGGCCGATCATCGACCCGTCGCGGAACAGATAATCCGCCCACTCTTTTTCCTGTTGCGCCGCCTGAACAAACAGATCGTAGCACTCCTGCTTACACTCTTCGGCAATCTCCGCCATTTCTGGATCGTCAACGCCGCTGCGCAGCAGGTTCAGCATATGCTGAGTCCCGGTCAAGTGCAGCGCTTCGTCACGGGCAATCAGACGAATGATTTTGGCGTTACCTTCCATCAGTTCACGCTCGGCAAACGCAAAAGAGCAGGCGAAGCTGACATAGAAACGGATCGCTTCCAGCGCGTTGACGCTCATCAGGCACAGATAGAGTTTTTTCTTCAATTCGCGCAGGTTCACGGTGACGGTTTTGCCGTTCACGGTGTGCGTGCCTTCGCCCAGCAGATGCCAGTAGCTGGTCATTTCAATCAGCTCATCGTAATAGCTGGAAATGCCTTCAGCACGTTTTTGAATCTGCTCATTTGTGACAATGTCATCAAACACAATCGCCGGGTCGTTAACGATATTGCGGATGATATGGGTGTATGAACGCGAATGAATCGTCTCAGAGAAAGCCCAGGTTTCGACCCAGGTTTCCAGCTCCGGGATAGAAATCAGCGGCAGCAGCGCCACGTTCGGACTGCGTCCCTGAATCGAGTCCAGCAGCGTCTGATACTTCAGGTTACTGATGAAAATGTGTTTTTCATGCTCGGGCAACGCCTGATAGTCGATGCGGTCGCGGGAAACGTCAACTTCTTCCGGACGCCAGAAGAAGGAGAGTTGCTTTTCAATCAGCTTTTCGAAGATGTCATATTTTTGCTGATCGTAACGCGCAACGTTTACCGGCTGACCAAAAAACATCGGTTCCAGAAGCTGGTTATTTTTCGTCTGTGAAAAAGTGGTGTATGCCATGAATGAGTCCTGTCTGGAATGTCATGCCGGATGGCGGCGCGAGCGCCTGATCCGGCCTTGAAGCCGTGATAGTGTAGGCCGGATAAGCGAAGCGCCATCCGGCAATACAATATTAAATCTTACATGCGCCGCTTTCGCAGCCATCGTCCTGAATGGATGGCACCAGATCGTCCTGGGCATCTTCCGCGCCATCACGGGTGTTCTGATAGTACAGCGTTTTGACGCCAAATTTATAGGCGGTGAGCAGGTCTTTGAGCAACTGCTGCATCGGCACTTTTCCTGACGGGAAGCGGGTCGGATCGTAGTTGGTATTGGCAGAGATCGACTGATCGATAAATTTCTGCATGATGCCAACCAGTTGCAGATAACCGTCGTTACCCGGCATTTCCCACAGCAGTTCGTAGGCGTTACCCAGATGCTCATAGTCCGGCACCACCTGGCGCAGGATACCGTCTTTCGACGCTTTAATACTGACATATCCGCGCGGCGGCTCAATGCCGTTGGTGGCGTTGGAGATCTGCGAAGAGGTTTCCGACGGCATCAGAGCAGAGAGCGTAGAGTTACGCAGGCCGTGAGTCTTAATGGATTCGCGCAGCGCTTCCCAGTCGTAGTGCAGCGCTTCACTGGTGATCGCGTCCAGATCTTTCTTATAGGTATCGATCGGCAGAATACCCTGCGCATAGGTGGTTTCGTTAAACCACGGGCAGGCGCCTTGCTCAATCGCCAGTTCATTAGAGGCTTTCAGCAGGTAGTACTGAATGGCTTCGAAGGTTTTGTGCGTCAGGTTGTTGGCGCTGCCGTCGGAGTAACGCACGCCGTGTTTCGCCAGATAGTAAGCGAAGTTGATCACGCCAATACCCAGCGTACGACGACCCATTGCACCGCGTTTGGCGGCAGGGATCGGATAATCCTGGTAATCGAGCAGCGCATCAAGCGCACGAACGGCCAGCACCGCCAGTTCTTCCAGTTCATCAAGGCTGCTGATCGCACCCAGGTTGAACGCGGAGAGCGTACACAGCGCGATTTCACCGTTTTCGTCGTTAACATCCATCAGCGGTTTGGTCGGCAGCGCGATTTCCAGACACAGGTTGGACTGGCGAACCGGTGCAACCTGAGGATCGAACGGGCTGTGGGTGTTGCAGTGGTCAACGTTCTGAATATAGATACGGCCGGTAGAGGCGCGCTCCTGCATCATCAGCGAGAACAGCTCAACGGCTTTCACGCGCTGTTTACGGATGCTGTCGTCTTTTTCATATTTTGTGTACAGACGTTCGAACTCATCCTGATCGGCGAAAAACGCATCGTACAGGCCCGGGACGTCAGACGGGCTGAACAGGGTGATGTCTTCACCTTTCAGCAATCGGGTGTACATCAGTTTGTTGATCTGCACGCCGTAGTCCATGTGACGCACGCGGTTGCCTTCTACGCCACGGTTGTTCTTCAGCACCAGCAGGCTTTCAACTTCCAGATGCCACATCGGGTAAAACAGCGTCGCCGCACCGCCGCGCACGCCGCCCTGAGAGCAGGATTTCACCGCCGTCTGGAAGTGTTTATAGAAAGGAATACAGCCCGTGTGGAACGCTTCGCCGCCGCGAATTGGGCTGCCCAGCGCGCGGATGCGTCCCGCGTTGATACCGATACCGGCACGCTGGGAGACGTATTTCACGATTGCGCTGGAGGTGGCGTTGATTGAGTCCAGACTGTCGCCGCATTCGATCAGGACGCAGGAACTGAACTGACGCGTTGGGGTACGCACGCCGGACATAATCGGCGTTGGCAACGAAATTTTGAAGGTGGAAACGGCGTCATAAAAGCGTTTTACATATTCCAGACGGGTTTCACGCGGGTAGTTTGAGAACAGGCAGGCGGCCACCAGAATATAGAGGAACTGGGCGCTTTCGTAGATCTCACCGGTCACACGGTTCTGAACCAGGTATTTCCCTTCGAGTTGCTTAACGGCAGCGTAAGAGAAGGTCATATCGCGATCGTGAACGATGAACGAGTCCATCTGCTTGAACTCTTCTTCCGTGTAGTCTTCCAGCAGATGATTGTCGTATTTGCCCATTTCAACCATTTTCACCACATGGTCGAACAGTTTTGGCGGTTCAAACTCACCGTAGGCTTTTTTACGCAGGTGGAAAATCGCCAGGCGCGCCGCCAGATACTGGTAATCCGGCGCGTCGCGGGAGATCAGATCGGCGGCGGCTTTAATGATAGTTTCATGGATATCAGAGGTCTTGATACCGTCATAAAACTGGATGTGGGAGCGCAGCTCGACCTGGGAAATCGAGACGTTATTCAGTCCTTCTGCCGCCCAATCCAGAACCCGATGGATTTTGTCGAGATTGATACGCTCTGTGCTACCGTCGCGCTTTGTCACCAGCAGACTCTGATTCATGTGATTTTACCTGTCCGTGAGAGAAAAATATCCCCTGCATTATCCACAATGCCACCCTGTGACTAACTCTGTGGATAAATACTATATGTAGGGGTTCAGTGTTAAAATAAACGCTATATGGTGAGTATTCTAGTTGGGATTCTTTTCAGTACAAGAGTTGATTTTGAGGTTAAATTGAGGTTGCAAAAGGGTAAGAAAGGCTAAGTGCGCGTCTTATAAGGCCTGGTGGGGATGTCAACAATCGATAAAAAAAATAGATAATTTGATCGAGTGCTGATTTCTTCATCGAAGGTAAAGAAAGTTCTTATGACCTGGCGCAAATTTTGTATGCCGGATGGCGGCGTAAACGTCTTATCCGGCCGTAGGCCTGATAAGCGCAGCGCCATCAGGCATTGTTCCCGTTAGCATGCCGGATGGCGGCGTTGAACGCCTTATCCGGCCTACAGGAGCGGTTAACCAACCCTGGCGGTAGTGTGCACCATATAGTTCACATCCACACCAGGGCCAAGTTTAAAGGCGTTGGTGATGGGGTTATAATGCAGACCCGTCATATGGCGCTCTTGCAGCACCGTCTGGTCCACCCAGCCTAACAGTTCAGCCGGCTTAATGAATTTTTTCACATCATGCGTGCCTTTTGGCACCATGCGCAGAATGTACTCTGCGCCGACTACCGCCATCAGCCAGGATTTACCGTTACGGTTGAGGGTCGAGAAAAACACGTCGCCGCCGGGCTTCACCAGTTGAGCGCAGGCCCTGACCACCGATTGCGGATCGGGCACATGTTCCAGCATTTCCATGCAGGTCACCACATCGTATTGATGCGCGTGTTTCGCCGCGTGTTCTTCCACCGTTTCCTGCACGTAATCGACCTGAATCCCGCTCTCCAGCGCATGCAGCTTTGCAACCTGCAACGGCTCGAAGCCCATGTCCAGACCGGTTACGCTGGCGCCTTCGCGTGCCATACTCTCTGCCAGAATGCCGCCGCCGCAACCGACGTCGAGCACCTTTTTACCAAACAGACCACCAGAACGCCCGGCAATATAACCCAGTCGCAGTGGGTTAATGCGATGTAACGGCTTAAATTCGCCTTCCAGATCCCACCAGCGCGACGCAACTGCTTCAAACTTCGCAATTTCCTCGTGGTCAACGTTGTGGTTTACCGGGTGTTTTTCGGCATTCATCGGGGCTTTTACTCCTTATTTGGCAAGACGAATGAGTATATCAGGCATTCACTCCGAATAAAGTGTGAAGGTTTACCTCAATCTGCGTGGTTGTGTTATAATTTGCGACCTTTGAATCCGGGATACAGTAGAGGGATAGCGGTTAGATGAGCGACCTTGCGAGAGAAATTACACCGGTCAACATTGAGGAAGAGCTGAAGAACTCTTATCTGGATTATGCGATGTCGGTCATTGTTGGCCGTGCGCTGCCGGATGTCCGAGATGGCCTGAAACCGGTACACCGTCGCGTTCTTTACGCCATGAACGTATTGGGCAATGACTGGAACAAAGCCTATAAGAAATCGGCCCGTGTCGTTGGCGACGTCATCGGTAAATACCACCCGCACGGCGACTCTGCGGTATATGACACCATTGTTCGTATGGCTCAGCCGTTCTCGCTGCGTTATATGCTGGTGGATGGCCAGGGTAACTTCGGTTCTATCGATGGTGACTCTGCGGCGGCAATGCGTTATACGGAAATCCGTCTGGCGAAGATTGCCCATGAGCTGATGGCCGATCTTGAAAAAGAGACGGTTGATTTTGTCGACAACTATGACGGCACGGAAAAAATTCCTGACGTTATGCCGACCAAAATTCCGAATCTGTTGGTGAATGGTTCTTCCGGTATCGCGGTAGGGATGGCGACGAACATTCCGCCACACAACCTGACGGAAGTGATCAATGGCTGTCTGGCCTATATTGATGACGAAGAGATCAGCGTTGAAGGCCTGATGGAGCATATTCCTGGCCCGGATTTCCCGACGGCGGCGATCATCAACGGTCGTCGCGGTATTGAAGAAGCCTATCGTACTGGTCGCGGCAAAGTGTACATTCGCGCCCGCGCGGAAGTGGAAGCGGACGCGAAAACCGGTCGTGAAACCATTATCGTCCACGAAATTCCGTATCAGGTGAACAAAGCGCGCCTGATCGAGAAAATTGCGGAACTGGTCAAAGATAAACGTGTTGAAGGCATCAGCGCGCTGCGTGACGAGTCTGATAAAGACGGTATGCGCATCGTAATTGAAGTCAAACGCGACGCGGTCGGGGAAGTGGTACTCAACAACCTCTACTCCCAGACTCAATTGCAGGTCTCTTTCGGTATCAACATGGTGGCACTGCACCATGGTCAGCCGAAGATCATGAACCTGAAAGACATCATTTCAGCGTTTGTGCGCCACCGTCGTGAAGTGGTGACCCGCCGTACTATTTTCGAACTGCGTAAAGCCCGCGATCGTGCGCATATCCTTGAAGCGCTGGCGATTGCGCTGGCGAACATTGATCCGATCATTGAACTTATCCGTCGTGCACCGACCCCTGCCGAAGCGAAAGCGGCATTGATCGCGCGTCCGTGGGATCTGGGCAACGTGGCGGCAATGCTCGAACGTGCCGGTGATGACGCCGCGCGTCCGGAGTGGCTGGAGCCCGAGTTTGGCGTGCGTGACGGTCAGTATTACCTTACGGAACAGCAGGCCCAGGCGATTCTGGATCTGCGTCTGCAGAAACTGACCGGCCTTGAGCACGAAAAACTGCTCGACGAATACAAAGAGCTGCTGGAACAGATCGCGGAACTGCTGCACATTCTGGGCAGCGCCGATCGTCTGATGGAAGTGATCCGCGAAGAGCTGGAACTGATCCGCGAGCAGTTTGGCGATGAGCGCCGTACCGAAATCACTGCCAACAGCGCCGATATCAATATTGAAGATCTGATCAACCAGGAAGATGTGGTTGTGACCCTGTCTCACCAGGGCTACGTGAAGTATCAGCCGCTGACCGACTACGAAGCACAGCGTCGTGGCGGGAAAGGCAAGTCGGCTGCGCGTATCAAAGAAGAAGACTTTATTGATCGCCTGCTGGTGGCGAACACCCATGACACGATCCTCTGCTTCTCCAGCCGGGGCCGCCTGTACTGGATGAAGGTCTACCAGTTGCCTGAAGCGAGCCGTGGCGCGCGTGGTCGTCCGATCGTTAACCTGCTGCCGCTGGAAGCCGACGAACGTATTACCGCGATCCTGCCGGTACGCGAGTACGAAGAGGGCGTAAACGTCTTTATGGCGACCGCCAGCGGTACAGTGAAGAAAACGGCGCTGACTGAATTCAGCCGTCCGCGTTCTGCCGGGATTATCGCGGTGAACCTGAACGAAGGCGATGAACTGATTGGCGTCGATCTGACCGCAGGTAAAGACGAAGTCATGCTGTTCTCGGCTGCCGGTAAAGTGGTGCGCTTTAAAGAAGACGCCGTGCGTGCAATGGGGCGTACTGCAACGGGCGTGCGTGGCATCAAGCTGGCGGGTGAAGACAAAGTTGTTTCTCTGATTATCCCACGTGGCGACGGCGCGATTCTGACGGTGACGCAAAACGGTTACGGCAAACGTACCGCCGCCGAAGAGTATCCGACCAAGTCGCGTGCGACCCAGGGCGTTATCTCCATCAAAGTGACCGAGCGTAACGGTTCCGTTGTTGGCGCGGTACAGGTGGATGATTGTGACCAGATCATGATGATCACCGATGCGGGTACGCTGGTACGTACGCGCGTATCGGAAATCAGCGTAGTCGGTCGTAACACCCAGGGCGTGATCCTCATCCGTACGGCGGAAGATGAAAATGTGGTCGGTCTGCAACGCGTGGCTGAACCGGTGGATGATGAAGAGCTTGATTCCATCGACGGTAGCGCAGCGGAAGGGGATGATGATATCGCCCCGGAAGCGGAAACCGACGACGATGCAGCAGATGACGCTGACGAGTAATAAGTCCTAACAAAAAAGGGCCGGAGAGTATCCGGCCCTTTTTATTTAATTCATCCTTTCCACAATCATCGCAATACCCTGACCGCCGCCGATGCACAGCGTCGCCAGTCCCAGCGTTTTATCACGTGCGCGAAGCGCATGCAGCAACGTCACCAGAATGCGCGCGCCGCTGGCGCCGATAGGATGCCCAAGCGCAATCGCGCCGCCGTTAACGTTCACCTTCTGCGGATCAAATCCCAGCGTTTTCCCGACTGCCAGGAACTGCGCGGCAAAGGCTTCGTTGGCTTCAATCAGGTCGATGTCAGAAAGCTGTAGCCCACATTGTTTCAGCGCCTTTTGCGTAGCGGGTACCGGCCCCATCCCCATTAACGCAGGTGCGACGCCGCCACTCGCCCATGACTTAATGCGCGCCAGCGGTTTCAACCCCGCCTCCTGCGCGGCAGATTCTTCCATCACCACCAGCGCCGCCGCGCCGTCGTTGATCCCCGAGGCGTTACCGGCAGTGACGGTGCCCGCTTTATCGAAGGCCGGGCGCAGCGCGGCAAGACCTTCTGCTGTTGAATCGGCTTTGGGGAATTCGTCGCGTTCGAAGACCACCGTTTTTTTGCGTGAGGTAACGCTGACTGGCACAATTTCAGCCTGAAATGCGCCGGAATGGATCGCCGCCACCGCTTTTTGCTGAGAGCGCAACGCGAGTTCATCCTGCATTTCGCGGCTGATGCCATATTCACGGGCAACGTTTTCGGCGGTGATCCCCATGTGATAGCCGTGGGTGGCGCAGAGTAAACCGTCGCGCAGAATGACATCTGACAACTGACCGTCACCCAGGCGATAGCCCCAGCGGGCTTTCGCGTCCAGCAGGTAGGGGGCCAGACTCATGTTCTCCATACCGCCGGCGACCAGTGCTTGTGCTTGTCCCGCCTGAATCGCCTGGGCAGCCAGCGCGACGCTTTTAAGTCCTGAACCACAAACTTTGTTGACGGTAAAACCACAGACCGTCTCGCTAAGTCCGCTTTTTAACAGCGCCTGGCGTGCCGGGTTTTGTCCCAGACCGGCCTGCAACACATTTCCCATGATCACTTCGTCGACGCGTTGCGGGTCGAGTTGTGCGCGTTCCAGTGCGGCTTTAATGACCGTGGCGCCCAGATCGATAGCACTGGTGGTCGCCAGTGCGCCGTTGAAACTGCCGATTGCGGTACGTGCCGCGCTGACAATGACACAATTTTTCATCTTCTGTTCCTTAAGAGTGAGTCGTTGCGGTCAGAAAAAGGTCAGGCCGACAACAAAAATGACGCCGGAGAAAAGCAGGGCGGTGATGCAGTACCCCATAATGTCCCGGACCCCAAGCCCGGCGATGGCCAATGCGGGCAGAGCCCAGAAGGGTTGCGCCATATTCATCCACTGCTCGCCATAGGCGATAGCCATGACTGATTTTCCGAGATCGGCTCCCAGCGCCTGGGCCGCAGGCATCACGAATGGACCCTGGATAACCCAATGACCGCCCCCTGAGGGCACGGCGAAGTTGATCAGCGCAGAGCTGAAGAAGGTCATGACCGGGAAGGTGTCTTTATTGGCGACGTTGATGAAGAATTCGGTGATAAGCCCCCCAAGACCGGAGTGCTCCATCATCAACTGGATCCCGGCATAGAACGGGAACTGCACCAGAATACCAGCGGTACTGCGTGCGGCAGCGCTAATGGCGCGCATATAGGCCATCGGCGTTTTGTGCAGCAGCAGACCGGCAATCATAAACATCAGGTTGACGGTATTGATGGTGATATTGAACCCTTTCTCGGCGAAGTAGAGCACCAGATAGGCGATACCTAACGCCCCGATGATCAGCGCAAGGATACGGCTCTCTTCCAGCTTTTCAGACGGGGGCGCATCTGCCGGCAAGGTCTTCTGGAAATCGGGTTCTTCCATCAGCAGTTTCGGATCCACGCTGACAACGTCCGACGGTTTTGGCGTCATCATGCGGGTGATAAACGGCATAACGACAATCAGCCCGACGGTGATGAAAATGTTGAAGCCAGTGAACAGGGTATCGCTGACTGGAATCAAGCCCGCAATATGTTCAACCGGGTTACCCGGCGTTGCCGCCAGCAGAGGCATCGAGCCGGAGAAGCCGCCGCCCCAGGTCAGAAAACCGATATAGGCGCAGGCAATCAGCAGCGGATAATCGGAGCCCGGGACGCGACGGGCGACTTCACGGGCAAACATCGCCCCAACCACCAGGCCAAACCCCCAGTTAATGACGCAGGCGACGGATCCAAAGAAGGTCACCAGCATGACCCCCTGTGCGGGCGTTTTCGCGGCAGAGGCGGCGGTACGCAGCAGGTTTTTCACCGGACCCGAACTCGCCAGTGCATGACCTGTTACGATGATTAACGCCATCTGCATGCCAAAGGCCAGCAGGTTCCAGAAGCCGTCACCCCAGAAGCGCACCATGCTGATCGGTGTTTGCGGCGTTAACCACAGTGCGATACCGAACGTCAGCAATGTCAGCAGCATGGCGAAAATCAGGGGATCCGGAAGCCAGCGGCTGACGAAGCGCGTCATAAAACGCGAGATACGGCCAATCATGCATCACCTCGCTGGATCAACAGGTCGACAGCCACCTCGAAATGCGCTTCTGTTTTAGCCCGCAGGGTGCCAAGGTCACACCCTTCGACGATTTCAGTGAGCCACATTTTGCCATCGATAAAACGGAAGACGGCAAGCTCCGTCACCAGGACATGCACGGCATGCTGGGCAGTCAGCGGCATGGTGCAATGGCGAAGAATTTTTGCAGAACCGTCTTTTGCACAGTGCTCCATGGCGATAATCACTTTGCGCGCCCCGGTCACCAGATCCATCGCGCCTCCCATACCGGGCACCATTTTGCCCGGCACCACCCAGTTCGCGAGGTTGGCCTGTTCATCGACCTGTAATCCGCCCAGTACGCAGGCGTCGACATGACCGCCGCGAATCAGGGCAAACGACATGGCGCTATCAAACATAGCCGCACCGGGCAAAATTCCGCAGGGCTGACCTCCGGCGTTAACCAGGTCGGGGTGAGCGGTCGTCACCGGTCCGAGTCCCAGAAAGCCATTTTCTGATTGCAGGGTGATATGAATGCCTTCTGGCAGATAGTTGGCGACCATGGTCGGCAGACCAATGCCTAAGTTCACAATGTCGCCATCACGAAGTTCCTGCGCTACACGGCGCGCAATACGTTGTTTCGCATCCATTATTTACTCTCCTGTGGCATGACGATGTGATCGATAACCGCACCTGGGGTGACGATTTGGTCAGGCAGGAGTTCGCCTGTTTCTACGAGTTCATCAGGCTCGACCAGGGTGATATCGGCGGCGAGGGCAATAAGTGGGTTAAAGTTACGGGCGCTGAGTTGATAGGTCAGGTTGCCAAGCGGATCGGCACGATGCGCGCGGATGAGCGCGAGGTCGGCGCGCAGTGGACGTTCCAGCAACCAGGTTTTGCCGTCAAGCGTCAGGGTCTGTTTGCCGTCTTCGACGACCGTACCGACGCCGGTAGGCGTCAGGAAGCCGCCAAGCCCGGCGCCGCCGCAGCGGATTTGTTCAATCAGGGTGCCTTGCGGAACCAGTTGAACGTCCATCTCTTTGGCAATCATCCGCCGCCCGGTTTCCGGGTTGGTGCCGATATGCGACGCAATGACCTTGTTTACCCGCCCATTAACAATGAGTGGGCCAATGCCGGTATCCACAAAGGCGGTATCGTTGGCGATAAGAGTCAGATCTCTGACGCCGGATTCCAGTAACGCACCGACAAGTCGGGGTGGGGTGCCAACCCCCATAAAACCGCCAACCATGATGGTCATGCCGTCACGAAAGTAACGGGTGGCGTCTTGTAAGGTAATCAGTTTTGTTTTCATTATGTTTCCCTTTTTGCATACTCCGTTTTGGGTACGCAGAGGGAATTGCAAGCGGGATGCCAGAATGGGTTTGTATTTTTAACTTATTGAATAAAAGGAATTATTTTGCAACGACGAGCGTGAGGAACGGGCGGGAACTATGCAGAACTTTGCGCACTGTGCAAAATTCTGCATAGCAGATTCTGGTACTAGAGTCCGGCTGGATCGATACCATACTCTTGCAATTTGTACATCAGCGCACGGCGGCTGATCCCTAACATCAGGGCGGTGCGGGTACGGTTTCCTTCCTGTTGTTCCAGCACTTCCATAATTATCCGTTTCTCCTCGCGTTTAATTTCTTCTTTCAGGTTTCGCTCGCCGTGTTGAGTGGGTTTTGCTTCAGAGACACCGCTGACAGACTGGCGCAGCGGGGCGGGCAAATCGTCGGCAAATATCACCGCACCGGTATTCATTACTACCGCGCGTTCAATGACATTGGAGAGTTCCCGGATGTTGCCGGGCCAGGGCCACACGGTGAGTAAGGACAGGGCGGAGGGGTCGATTTCGATAATGTCGCGCTGATTCTCGGAGCTGAATTTTTGTAAAAAGTGATTTGCGAGCAGGGGAATGTCTTCTCGCCGCTCGCGCAGAGGGGGCAGTTGCAGATGAATGACATTCAGCCGGTAAAACAGATCCTCGCGGAAAGTGCCTTCTTTCACCATCGCCTGAAGATCCCGGTTAGTCGCCGCAATAATACGGATATCAACCTGAATGGTCTGGTGCCCTCCTACGCGTTCGAACTCTCTTTCCTGGAGGATCCGCAGCAACTTTGCCTGCAACACCAGGGGCATTTCGCCGATTTCATCAAGCAACAAGGTTCCCTGATGAGCACGTTCAAACAGTCCTTGCCGCAGGCTTTGTGCGCCGGTGAAAGCCCCTTTCTCATGACCGAATAACTCGCTTTCGAGTAACGACTCCGGCAGCGCGGCGCAGTTAATTTTGATAAACGGGCCGTTAGCGCGACGGGAATTGTAATGGATGGCGCGGGCAATCAGCTCTTTTCCGGTGCCGCTTTCGCCGCTTATCAGGACACTGGCCTGCGACAGGGCGATTTTGGCGGTGTCCTTGCAGATATCCATCATGCGGGGACTGTTGGTCAGGATATGCCCCCACTGCCAGCTGGTACTCAGTGCCTGGTGCAGATGACGAATTTCTTGTTTCATGGCCTGCAACTGCAATGCGCGCTGGATCAGCAAATTCAGTTCATCAAGATCGAAAGGTTTGATCACGTAATCAAACGCGCCGCTGCGGAGCGCTTCGACGGCGGTTTCCACTTCGGCGTACGCGGTCATCAGAATCACGGGAATGCGCGGTTGCCGGGTGCGCATGACTTTCAGGGCATCGATGCCGTTCATTTCTGGCATGCGGATATCCATCAACACCACGTCCGGGGGCGCGTCGGCAAAGCGTTGTAAAGCGTCCTCGCCGTTACAGGCGCAATGGGTTTCATGTCCCTGAAGCGAAAACGCGGTGGTGAGCATGCGGCGAACGTTATCTTCGTCATCGACGATAAGAATGCGGTAGCGGGTTTTCATGCGGACAGATTTCCTTGCGGGTTAATCGGTAAAATAAGCGTAAAGGTCGCGCCACAGCCGGGCATACTGGCAACGCGAATATCCCCCTGATGGGCGTTGATGATGCGCTGGCTGAGCGCGAGACCGAGGCCGGTTCCGGAGGCTTTGGTGGTGAAAAAGGGGTCAAAAATCTTTTTCTGCAGCGCGAGATCAATGCCACAACCGTTATCTTCAATGGTGACAGCCTGCTGTGAGGCGTCGTATCGCCACGTGCGGATGCGAATTTCCCCGCGCGCGTTGATGGCCTGAACCGCATTGATGAGGATATTAAGGATAACCTGTTTCAGCAGTTCACGGTCGGCAACGAGTTCGGGTAAATCCTTATCCAGTTCGCAGTTGAAGACAATTCGTGCCTGAACGCCGGAGGTTTGCACCAGAATCAGCGTCTCTTCGATCAGGGCATTGAGCTGTACGTGTTGCCACTGACTTTGTCGTGGGCGAGAAAAATCCAGAAGCTGCTGGATGACTTTATTGATGGAATCGATCTCTTTGAGCACAACAGCAAGGTATTCCTGATGTACCGGCAAGGTCGTTTGCTGGCGGATGATCTGCACGTAGCCACGAATGGCGGTCAGGGGATTACGCACCTCATGCGCCACGCCAGCCATCAGTTCACCCAGCGTGGCAAGCCTCTCGGTTTGCGCCAGCCGACGCTGCGTCTCTTTACGGGCAGTCAGATCGGAAAAAATCACCAGCGCGCCAATCAATTCACCGTTGGGGTTGTGAATGCGACTGGTGGTGACGCTGAGTTCAATGGTTCTGTCCCGCGCCGGGAAGCTGACTTCCTGTGCCAGATGTTCTGTGCCGTGAGCAAGCGTATCCAGTACAGGGCTGGCAAAATGGGGATCGGAGAACAAGGTGGCATAAGGTCGACCAACCAGTTCGTCGAGCGTATAGCCGGTGATGGTTTCAGCGGCGGGGTTCATGGTGGTGACATCGCCCTGTCTGTCGATGGCGATGACGCCGTCGGCGGCGTTTTCAATAATCAGGTCGTTAAGCGTTTTGGTTTCACGCAGTGTTTGCGCCAGCGCGTTGACGCTGCGGCTGATTTGCCCCAGTTCGCCGGGGAGATTGGGAAGCTGTGCGGGTGTTTTTTGCGCCAGCGTCGATAGTCCCTCCGTGATGATGTCGATATTGGCGCTGAGGCGTCGTGAGAAAAGCACAATCAGTAGCAGGCTACACAGCAGACCTGCCGCCAGCACTACAATGATGCGCACATCCATCTTCCAGGCCTGACGACGAATATCTTCTGTCAGTTCGTTGGCCCAGATATAACCGATGACTTCACCATTTCGGCGGATGGGAATCATTGAGTTGAGAATGTCGCCGCGTACCTGGCGACCGGAAAACACCACTGGCGCATCGCTACGCATCACTTCGCGTCCGGGGTGATCGGCAGCAATCGTCACGCCAACGTTGTTTTGATACAACGCGGAGGGGGCGTAGGTGATGATCGCATCCAACGCTTTGCTGTAATAACCCGCGCCGATGCCGGGAAAAGCGTGGGTAATTCGTTCGGTAACAGGACCGAGTTCGGCGTTCAGCGCCTGAATGCGTTCATCCCGTGGCAGTGCTGCAAAACGCGTAAAGCGGTCGCCGAGCGCCTGGTCGAGCAGATGAACAACGGCGGAGAGCTTTTTCTCTTTTTCAGATAAGACTGCTGCCCGACCCTCGGTTTCTACGATATAACCAATCGACAACGTCGGCACGATGACCATCAGGATCGCCATCACTATCATCTGATTGCGTAAGCGTCGTGGGGTTAACCTTTTTAAAAAGCGCATACTGTCATCCCTGTAGCCCAATTCAGGCAAACGACGATTATCGAAGGTTGCGGAAATCCTTTCTCAGCGGTGTATCATATTCCCGCAAAGAGGGGCGCGGGCATTGCGACGTCGCCCATTTACCGCTACCTTAACCACACTCACTTTATCGCCAGAGGCGGAGCTTCGCCCTTTTGAAATACCTTGCTTCCTTTCGCACAACCCTGAAAATCTCGCGCTATCTGTTCAGAGCATTAGCGCTATTGGTTTGGCTGTTAATCGCCTTTGCCTCGGTGTTCTACATCGTGAATGCCCTGCATCAGCGGGAATCTGAGATACGTCAGGAGTTTAACCTCAGTTCCGATCAGGCTCAGCGCTATATTCAGCGTACGTCGGATGTGATGAAAGAGCTTAAATACATCGCGGAGAATCGCCTGACGGCGGAGAACGGTGTGCTCTCATCGCGCGCCCGTGACGATAAAACTGAGGTGCCGGCTTTCCAGCCGCTGTTTGCCGACTCCGACTGTGCGGCGATGGGTAACGCCTGGCGCGGCTCGCTGGAGTCACTGGCGTGGTTTATGCGCTACTGGCGCGACAATTTTTCTGCCGCTTATGATCTGAACCGTGTCTTTCTGATTGGCAGCGATAATCTCTGTATGGCGAATTTCGGCCTGCGCGATATGCCGGTCGAGCGCGACAGCGCATTGAAAACGCTGCACGAACGCATCATGAAGTACCGCAATGCGCCGAAGGATGAGTCCGGAAGCAATCTTTATTGGG